>Ga0233442_1000477_pt1 | contig 39859 bp, 39 predicted proteins | sample SI_123_September_3_FD_182789 | JGI IMG/M metagenome (GOLD analysis project Ga0233442, IMG submission 182789) | Seawater microbial communities from Saanich Inlet, British Columbia, Canada - SI_123_September2016_150_MG | ecosystem: Environmental > Aquatic > Marine > Inlet | place: Canada: British... | reverse complement strand
ATTCATGAAGTATTACTGGATAGAATTTGATGCTTATAAGTCAGCTCAACATATGCAAAATTATGTTGAAAAGGTAATTGTTGGTTATGGTAGTAAGTATGTGATTAATTTTGTTTAGTTACTTATCTTTCAAATGGAAAATATACAACTGATATTAGTAATACTACTACTGGTTATTATTTAAATGATAAAAAAGATGGAACATGGACTAGAGTGTCTTACGGCGTTGGAGCAAGACAGGTTGTTGAAACATATCGCAATGGTACAAAACATGGTCCTTATGAAAAAACCGATAAAGATGGTGTTCAAAAAGGACAATATGTAGACGGGAAAAAAGATGGCGCTTGGATTTGGACAGGAAATAATGGTCAAACACTAACAACAAACTACTAATGTCTCTGAGGTAAAAGTAATATTAAAAGCTTTTATGTAAGATACTTTTACCTGTTTTATGTATAATATAAAATATTTATTTTTATTAAAAATAGAGAATTAATCTAACAAGGAGCTATTATGGGTATTCAAGTATGTATGGGTGCATCACTGCAATGTAGTTTTGGAGCGGTAAGTTCATTAATTGTACTACCAGTTAACAGAGTGATGGTAGGTGGTGTACCTGCAGCAAATATCATGGACTATAAACCTTTTGTAAATATTCCTACGTTTGGTGTTTGTAACTCCATTCTTAATCCTGCAACAAAAAGACCACCTCCTGTTATCTTCACACCTGCACCTTGTGTACCTAATATTGTAGCGCCTTGGGCTCCAGGAAGTCCTACCGTTTTAATAGCGAATATGCCAGCACTAAATAATATGTCCAAAGCGATGTGTATGTGGGGTGGTGTTATTCAAGTTGTTACACCGGGTCAATTTCAGACAATGGTGCCATGAACAGAGTTCTTTATACACTGTAATTAACTTACGTTGAACTCAAAAGTAGAACCTTCTCCAAGGGTACTACTTATTGTTAACTCACTGTCATGCTGTTTTAAAATATATGTAACAATAGCAAGTCCTAACCCCATAGAGTTATCCCAACTGTTACTATCAACTCTATAAAACTTTGAAGTGATTTTATTAATATCATCTTTACTAATTCCTAACCCATAATCTTGAACCATAAGTTTTTTACTGTTTAACGTCACATTAACAGTATCTGATGAGTATTTGAGAGCATTTTCAATAAGATTGATTATAACGAGTTCAATTAAGGTCTCATCAGCGTTTAAATACTGCTTTTTTGCAGTTAACTTTATTACTCGGTCTGGATACTTCTGTTTTAATGTGTCAATTGCATCTTGAGTTACATGCATTAACTCCACTCTCTTTTTTTCCAATGTTAAATCATTATTTTCAAGTTTAACACTCAGCGTTAATCGGTCAATCATTGTAGTAATTTTACGAGAGTTATTTAAAATCTTTTTTAAAAATTTTTGTCGTAATGCTTCTTTTAAATTAGGGTCTTCCAAAACAAGTTCACTGTAACCAATAATTGAAGCCAAAGGATTTTTAATTTCATGAGACACTGCAGATAAAATATCACTTCTTTGTTTATTCATTAACTTTAATTTTGCCGTATATTTTCGTTTTTGTTTATCTCGTTGATGTAATTTTTTAATCATATTTTTTAGGAGTAAAGAGATATGTAAAAATTCACGAAAGTGTTCTGTTTTTATAACGGCATTATAATTATTATTGGCAATTTCATCAAGATAGGTGGTAATATGTTTGACGTCATACCCTATTTTACGACTTAAAAAGTACGAAATAATTAGTGCAATAAAAATAAGAAGATTAAACAAAATAATAATAGTAATCCACAAAGAGTAAAATTCATTTGTCACTTCTTTAAGTGGAGAAGACAATCGTAGTGTTATAATATTATCATGATAATAAATCTTTTTAGCCACATATACAAAATCGACATCTAGTGTTTGAGAATATCGAATAGAATATGCTGTCTCTTTTAATGTTGCATTCTTAACCTCTTTACGAAGAGCATGGTTGTCCATACTTTTTTTATCAAAATTACTTTCAGCAATAACGTCACCATTTTTTCCTATCACAGTAAAGCGTGTTAAATTTTTTTCATAAATAGACTTACTATAATTATCAAGATTATCAATAGCTTCCATGTTAAGTGTTATTAGTTGCAACATTTGATGCAGTTCTTCTTGTTTACTTTTTAAGATATAGGATTTCAAGGTTGAATAACTAAGCAGTGATGAGACAATGAGTGTTGCTAAAAAAAGACCTAAAAAGTTTATAAAAAAGAAATGATGAATTTTTAGCATTTAAACACTTTTAACATAAAAATTCCTAGCATAATGTATACCCTACTCCACGAACGGTTTTAATATAGTTTTTCTCTTTTGTAGGATCAATTTTCTCTTTTAAACGATTAATGGCAACATTAACCGTTCTATCTTGATAAACATCATCATTTCCCCAAACTACTTCTAAAAGAACATCCCGCTCTAAAACATTACTTTGATTTGAAATCAATGTATATAACAGATCGAACTCTAATTTAGTAAGTTCTATTTTTCTATTTTCTATAACTACAGAACGTGCTGCTGTATCAAGAAGAATGTCTCGATACACAATATTACTTCCGCTGATACTTTGTGTTGTTTGAGTACGCTTCAAAACTGCTTTTACTCTTAAAATGAGTTCTTTTGTTTTAAATGGTTTTGTAATATAATCATCCGCACCAACTAAAAAACCCTGTTCAATATCTTCATCTCTATTTTTTGCACTTAAAAAAATAACAGGAGTTGTAATGTTATCTTCTCGTAAACTTGCTATAAACTCACTTCCCTCCACTCCTGGAAGATTTCTGTCCATAATAAGAAGATCGATTTTTTCTTCATCTAATATCTGACGAACCGTTTTTGTACTTAAAAATCCAATTGTCTCAAAACCCTCTTTTTGTAAACTATATTCAAGAAGTTCAAGTAAATCCTCTTCATCTTCAATAATGGCAATAGTAATATTTGAAGTCACATTTAGTTCCTTAGAAAGTAATTGTCGTATTTTACATCATCTTGCTACCAACTTTTCTTAAGTAACTTATAAAATATGTTACAATTTCATCAAAAACAGAGGTGGTGTTTCATGGATATGATAGAGCTGATTTTATCAATTGGAGGGTTTTCACTACTTCTTTTTATTTTAGTAGCGGCATTAGTAATGCGTTCAAAAAATAAAAATAGCAAAAAAGACAAAAAATCTTCAAAACCCATCAGTACTAAACCCGTACCAAGTTTTGAAAAGCTTAAAAGTAAACTAAAAGATAAAGCACTTTCATCAAAAGAGTTAAAAGAAGTTTTAGATGATATTATTGAGTTTCACGGAAAAATAAAAGCTAAAAAAGATTACATGCCAAGTGAAGACTTCAAACGATATATGGAAGTTATTTTTATTTTATGTCGCCATCCAAAAACAACAAAAGATCTTATTCGTGGATTTGAAAAGAGTCTTGCTTCTAAAAATAGTACTTATGCGAAAGAGATTGATAAAGCAGTAACAAACGGTCTAAAAGCAAGAGTTTAATAGTTAAACTCTAAAGCTTTTCAGCAAGTGGACCTTGAATAGTATGAATATGCATCTGTTGTAGTTTTACTAAGTCATTACTATCTTTGACACCTGTCGCAATTAAATCAATGCCAAGAGCATCAGTTACAACCTGAATTGAAGCCATTCCCTCTGCTGATTGATCTAATAAAAAAGTACAGTCTGCTTTAATAAACTTAGGATTTAACTTCTTTAAATAGTTAAAATCTTTGGACTCTCCTGAAAACTGATTAATTCCAAAACTAAATCCATACTTATGAAATAGAGAAATATAGGTTTTAACAAGTTCTATATTTTGTAAAACTAAATTGTCTGAACATTCAAACGTCATTTCAAAATCTAGACCTTCCCCATACTCTTTAAAAAGTTTTTCTAAGTTTTCATGCATACTTACTGTTTTTAATAGCTCTGATGAGAGTCTTATAGAGCAAGAGTTGTGATGTAGTTTATCTTTAGACGAGGTAAATAATTTTTTTAATGCGGAAATGTATAACGCATCAATACATTTAATACCTATTGCAGGGGCTACAAAACTTCCATAAGAGTAAAAATTTTCTTCATCATCTTCAATCCCAAAAGTCATTACTTTTTGAGAAAATACTTTTGTTTTAGTATTTAGAACTGGCCAAAATGAAAGTTTTAAATAATTTTTATCAATCGCATTATTAATAATTGAACGCCACTCCTCTTTTCCAAGAACATTATTATCACGCTCTTCATAAAGATATACATTTCCTAAATTATTTAAGTTAGCTTGAGAGAGTGCATAATCAGACTTTGATAATACATCTGCTTTACTCATACCCTTAGTGTAACGACAAATACCAATATTAAGTCCAACTTCTTTTGTACTTAACTCCAAGTTCATTAAAATTCCCTCAATAGAACTACAGATATGATTAGCAATATCTTGTGACATTGTTGATGTTGCATCAGGAAGAAGTAGAATAAACTCTGTTCCATTAACACGCGCAATTAACTTGTTTGCAAAGTTAGCAGTATATTCTTGAAATATCGTAGCTAATGTCAAAAAAAGCTCATCAGCTTTTTGATGTCCTAAATGTTTATTGGCAACTTGTGCTCCATGAAAAGCAACAAGCATAATAGCACCACCATTGTTTTCATTATCTTCTGCAATTAATCCTGGTAATTTTAAATCTAAATAACGACGATTATAAAGCATTGTAACAGGATCTTCATAATTTAATTTCTGATTATTTCGAAGGGCTTCATTCCCTTTTTCAAAAATTTCTTGTACTTTATACACCATAGTATTCATCGTTTGAGTTACACGTTTGAACTCAGTAGTATAAGGTACTTTCTCTTCAATTATAAATTCATTATCAATAATAGCTTCAGCCTGTTTACGAATATTACGTAAAGGTTTTAACATCAGATGCAACAACAAAGAGAGTAACGATAAACCAACAACAGCAAGAGATACAAATAAAATAATCAAACTTAGAAACGTATCATAAAGATGTATATACGCATAACTGTTATCACTTTGTACGTTCAATATACCCACAGGAGACCATCCTGCAGAAACCTGAGCAGATGCGATGGGAATATCTAAAACAATAGCGTCTCTAAACCATGCGGGAACTTCAATCGCATCTTTATCCGACTTACGTTCATAAATAAGTTCATCATCAACATCATAAAGTGAAATGCTACGATAATGTCCACTATCAAAGTTAGCATTAATCATAGTCGACATAACACTTTCATCACCACCAGCACTACCTAAAGAGAGGGAGAGTGATGTTGCAGTATTTTTTGCATCTTCATACAACTGTTCATGAACAGACTCTGTAGATGTTTGAAAGTTTATTGCAAATACTGTCAGCAATAATATAGTCATAAACATCGAAACGAGGAGTGCTATCTGTTTAAAGAGTGTCATTTGTTATATCCTTTTTGTATATTTATATTTTGTTATTTTTAATATCATTTAAAAGCTTATCCCACTTTTTATGTGCTTTGTTTTTTTTAACTTTTTTACCCTGTTGCCCTTTTTTCTTAGCAAGATATAAAGACTCTCCATTAAAGTTATAAATAGGAATTAAATCTTTTCGTTTATTGGCAGGAAAAATTTTAAAGTTATTATTATCGAGAACAAGGGGAATAGAACGAGGAGTTTTAAAATAAGTTAATACCATATGAGGAGCTTTAAAACGTCGTGATTTTACATAAGAAAAATAGAGTTTTTGTGAATCTACTCCTAAATCACGTAGAGCAAAATATTTAGAAATAACATAATCTTCACAATCACCCAAATCTTTGCCTAAAAACTCCCATGGTGTTGCCCAATAGTCTTTAACTTTATACACTTTTAAATCCGAAGCGTACCGAACATCATTAAAAAAGTTATTCACACCATTTAATTTTTTCATATCACTTCCACTACGAAGTTCATCAAGTGTTTTATTCATAAATATAAAACGATTTTTTGCATGTTTTCCATACTTTTTATTAACAGCATCAATAAGAGGGGGTTTAGCATAAGCTTGTGCAAATAATGAGGGGAGTAAAACAGAGAAAATTAATAAAGTAGTAACAAGACAACGAGTTGTGTAAGTTATCATGATACTCCTATTAATTATTTTTAATATATTATAGCATTATATCTTCTATTTAATTATTTTTTATACACTTCCCAAACATAACGACTCATTGGAGTATCAGTACGATTTCCCCACTCCCTCATAGAGCCATCGTAGATTTTAGCCTTTTTGAAATTCATATGTTGGTATAAAATATACCAATTCATTGAGGCTTCCAATCCACCCGTACAATATAAAAGAACGTCTTCTTTAGGATTAATATTATATCCATCAACAAAAATTTCTTTTAATACGTCTTCAGACTGTAATGTTTCATCTTCTAAAAATTTATCTTTCCAATAACTACTCATTGCTCCAGGAATATGCCCTAAACGTTTAACCCCTTTTGAGTGAAAGGTACCATAGTAAAATGTTGCAGGGCGTGCTTCTAACATAGGTATTTTATGTAAATTATTTTTTACAAAGTGACGATCAACAACAATGTTTTTATTAACTTGATGTTTAAAATTTCCCTTGTTTGTTTTAGGAAGTGCTGTTGTTACAGGACGGTCAGTTTCATAAACCCATTCTAAATAACCACCATCTAAAATCGATACATTATTTAAACCTTGTGTAATTAATGCTAATGCCACATAACTAGACTTTAATACCTCTTTGGGATTTCCATGTCCATAAATAACAACATGTGAAGAGTTAGTAATACCGAATTTTTGCATTACTTTTACAATCTCTTTACTTGAATTCATTAACTGATATCCATCCACACCATGTCTATAATCACTCATTTTAGAGTGATGTGCGTTAGGAATATGACCAGCAGAATAGTCCGCACGACGTCCAACATCAATGAGTACAAGATTTGGATTTTTCAACTCTTTATTTAAAGTATCAGCAGATATAAAAGCATCTGCAGCGTAAAGTGATAGTGACATAACACTAATTAGTATAAGTTTTAACATTTAAAGTCCTAAAATAAAATTATTGCATTTTAACTAAAAGTATTTAAATAAAGGATATAATTCTAAAAAAATTTAAGATACTTTTTATTATGATAGACAAAAAACTCTTTATATATACCGTGTTACTTATTACCATTGGTATTTTTTTCACTTACTCTTTATCGACGTATGTGATACTTCTCTTTGGATACGATGATTATCACTTTTTACTTCGTCAATCTATTTTTGCATTAATCTCAATTTTCACCATGTGGGCACTAGCACAACTTAATCCCGATATTTGGCTTAAACGTATTGGTATGTCGCTTTTTTTAGGAGGTATCCTTTTAATGATTGCTATGCCTTTTATGCCCGCTTCTTTAGTGAGTGAAGTAGGTGGGGCCAAACGTTGGATTCGTCTTTTTGGTTTTTCATTAGCGCCTGTTGAGTTTTTTAAAATAGGGTTTATATACTTCTTAGCCTGGAGTTTCTCACGAAAACTTGGACACCACCGAAATATGGGAATTAAAAATGAATTTATTCGATTCTCACCCTATGCAATGGTGATGTTAATTGTTATGTTTTTAATTGCATTTATGCAAAAAGATTTAGGTCAAGTGGTTGTTCTTAGTGTCACACTTCTGTTTTTACTTATGTTTGCAGGAAGTAGTTTTAAGTTTTTCTTCTCTTTAATTGTCGCATCAATTAGCTTTGGAGTCATTGCCATTATTGCCGAACCTCATCGTATTAAACGTATTGAATCGTGGTGGGCATCAGCTCAAGACTTTATTTTAAGTATTTTTCCTGAGTCTATTGCGCAACATCTTCGTGTCACTAACTTCGAAGAACCGTACCAAATTGGGCACTCTTTAAATGCTATAAACAATGGTGGTTTTTTTGGTGCAGGTATTGGAAATGGTACTTTTAAACTTGGTTTTTTAAGTGAGGTGCACACTGACTTTATCTTAGCAGGTATTGCAGAAGAAATTGGTTTTGTAGGTGTTTTATTGGTTACTGTTTTATTTATTATGTTACTTCAAAGAATTTTCAAAGTAGCTAATCGGACCAAAAATGAAGTTGTTCATCTTTTTAGTGTTGGAGTGGGTCTTCTCATTGCTAGTGCTTTTTTTCTAAATGCATATGGAATCAGTGGTATGACACCTATTAAAGGAATCTCTGTACCATTTCTAAGTTATGGGGGTTCTTCAATGCTTGCATCTTCCATTGGAATAGGAATGGTTCTTATGGCCTCTAAAAAAATAGATTTAGAGGAAAAAATATGAAGTTAGTCATTACAGGGGGAGGAACAGGGGGTCATCTTGTTATAGCCAAAGCCTTAGCAGAAACCTTTCATGCCCTCGAGAAAAATAATAATAAAAACTATCATGATAAAGCTATTTTTATTGGTTCTACCTCAGGTCAGGACCAATCCTGGTTTAAAGACTCTAATATTTTCAAAGAGAAATATTTTTTTAACACTACAGGGGTTGTTAATCAAAAAGGTTTTAATAAGATTATTGCACTTTTAAAAGTTATCCTCGCTTTTTTTAAAAGTTTAACCCTTGTTTATAAAGCTGACGCAGTTATTAGTGTAGGAGGATTCTCCGCAGCACCAGCTTCTCTTGCCGCTATTATTCTGAGAAAACCTTTTTTTATCCATGAACAAAATGCAGTTATGGGAAAGCTAAACAGACTTTTAAAACCGTATGCTAAAGCATTTTTCAGTTCTTATCATGATGGTTTTTTAGTTGACTATCCCATAAATAAAGAACATTTTGAAAAAGCAAGAGTTCGAACTACTATTAAACATATTATTTTTTTAGGTGGTTCTCAAGGAGCTACTGCTATTAATGAGTTAGCTCTTAAAATAGTCCCTATTTTACAACAAAAAAATATTCAAATAACACACCAATGTGGAAAACATGATTTTGAACGTATCTCAAAGTTCTATCATGATAACAATATTAAAGCCAACTGTTTTGCCTTCTCAACACAGCTTACTTCTTTAATTTCTCAAGCAGATTTTGCTGTTAGCCGTGCCGGAGCATCAACACTTTGGGAATTATGTGCACAAAATGTTCCTGCGCTTTATATTCCTTATCCCTATGCAGCATCAGACCATCAATTCCATAATGCAAAATTTCTACTTCACAACAGTGCTTCATGGTTAGCTCGAGAAGATGAAGATTTAACCTCCATTTTAGAAAACTTACTGGATGAAAATTTAAAAGAAAAAAGTGAAATGTTAAAAACATTAATCACTCCAGATGGTGCGTTAAAAATTTTAAATATTATTAAAAAAGAGGTAAATTAATGTTACATGAAATGGCAGAGTGGTTAGTCGAACTTATTTTTGATATGGGCTATTTAGGCATATTTTTATTAATGGCAATAGAGAGTTCATTTCTTCCTTTTCCTAGTGAGATTGTATTAATTCCAGCAGGATATTTGGCTTCCAAAGATGAGATGAACCTTATTATGATATTTCTCGCATCTTTATCAGGGTCCATGTTTGGGGCATTTATAAACTATTTTGGAGCACGGTTTGTAGGTCGTAGTTTTTTAATGTCCTACGGAAAATACTTTTTTATTTCCCAACAAAGTATTCAAAAGATGGATGATTTTTTTGAAAAACACGGAGCAATTTCAACCTTTACAGGACGTTTAATTCCAGGTATTCGCCAATTAATATCTATTCCCGCTGGTCTTTCTAAAATGAATTTAAAAGTTTTTTCTTTTTACACTGCTTTAGGCGCAGGAATTTGGTCCATTGTTTTAATTGCATTGGGATATTTTATCGGAGATAATGAACTTCTTATTAAAACCTATCTACACCAGATAACTTTAGCGGTTTTAGGTACAATTGTGATAATTATTTCATTTTACATTTATAGAAAAAAACATACAAAGGGTCAAAAATGACAAAATTTAAGACATTAGCACTAACAACACTTTTAGCACTTTCCACAACACTAAGTGCAGACTTTTTACGTGTAGAAGGTGGCGTTGGAGCATGGATGGCAGAACCAGCAGGACAGATGAATTATAACTCTACTACTAAAGCTGATTTAGCTGACAACTTTGGTTATGAAACTTCGGCAAACATGTACGCGTGGGTCTATTTCAAACACTTTATTCCCATTGTTCCCAATGTTCGTTTAGAGTACACGGGATTAGGTTACGAAGGAACTTCAAAAAACTTGATATTTAACAAAAATACTCTTCCTGATGGGACATCAACTACTACAAACCTAACAGAACTGGATGGTATTTTATATTACAATATTTTAGATAATACTGCTTGGATGACTGTTGACTTAGGTCTTGATATTAAATCAATAAACTTTAAATATCAAGATAATACTTCTAGTGACCTAAGTGAAACTGTCACATTACCACTAGCGTACTTACGTCTTCGCGTTGAAATTCCTGCAACTAATATTGGTCTTGAAGCTGACGCAAAATATATATCTACAGGCTCTTCAACTGTTTCAGACATACGTGCAAAAGTTGATTATACTTTAGACTTTATTCCTGTCATTCAACCTGGTCTTGAAATTGGGTATAGAATCCATCAAATTAAACTTGATGAATCAGATTTTGATTTAAAAGCTGATATGGATTTCTCAGGAGCTTATTTAGGTTTAATGGTTAGATTTTAAGAGGATACTTCTTCTTAAAAATCTCCTATCATAGGAATTTCAAAAAGTAAAAAATCACTTTTCTCATTCGCTTGAATCTCAATACTTTTAGTTTCACTAACACCTAAACCATCCCCTTTATGTAACATCGTAGAATTTACGCTTACTGTACCTTCAATGATGAAAATATAAAAGCCGTTCTCTTTAGAATCTGTTGCTACGGTATACAACATTTTTTTACTGCTCAATGCTCGATAGAGCTTTGCATCAAGCTTTATTGACATTACATTTTTTACAGGGTTTTGTGAAAATATTAAGCCTAATTGATTTGTAAAATAAGTATCTTTAAAGTGCCGTTGTTGGTACTGGGGGAAAGTATCTCTAATTTTAGGAGATAACCATATTTGTAACCCTTTAAGGGTATCAAACTGTGAAGGATTTGTTTCAGCATGATGAATACCTTTACCTGCACTCATCAACTGAATATCACCCCTACAAAGTGTACCTGTATTTCCCGTAGAATCTTGGTGGAAAAGTGTCCCTTCTAGCACTATGGTTAAAATTTCCATATTTTTGTGAGGGTGCTTAGGCGTTCCTGTAAGATACCCCATACTAAACGCATCTATGACACGTAACATTCCAAATCCCATGATATCCGCGTAGTCATAATCAAAGTAGTTAAAACTCTGCTTGATATCCATCCATCCTTTTTTAATAACATGACGGCTTTTCGAACGCAATAGTTCTGTTTTGGAAAAAAGTGAAGTGGGTAGTGTCATTACTATTAATCCCAGTGAATATAAAAAAGTACGTCGTTTCATATTACATCCTATCAATATACCGTTTATATGAAATAGCAGTTGGTGTTTCAATCATAAACAGTTCACTACTCTTTTGAACATATAAAGCAAGTTCTGTTTCATCTTTAATAATAAGAAACCCATCTTTTTCTATATTTTCATTATTAATACGCATAGCACCCTCTAATAAATAAAAGGAGTAGGTAGATGTTGGCTTTATCATAATACTTAATTTGCCTCTTTTCACATCCATTTTTTTAATACTCAAACCTTCTGTAATAGAATCAATACTTCCATTTTCTCCTACATATTCTATAGTATCAATATTATTTATATTTTTTTTCTCGAAGCTGTTATATTGATAATCTTTGTAAAGAGGTAGCATTTTCATAGATTTAGAAAATCCAGGATCAAACCAGATTTGAAAGAGCCTACTCCCCTTTGTGATACGCTCGGCATGATACACACCAGAATTCGCTTGAATAGCTTGAGCACCACCCGCGTTAAGAGGTGTCCATACTTTAGTCGCGGTATCATAATGTTCTAAAGAGCCCTCAAAGATAAAAGTCATAATTTCAAAGCCTTTGTGAGGATGAAGTGGAAACTCCGAGGTTTCATTCGCTTCTAAATGAGCCCAATAAAACAGTGATGAATACGCTTGTGAACTAAAAGCTTCTGGAAAGGGAATAGGTTTATTTTCAATAAATGCGCCTCCAAATAACGGCATAAGCTGTTGTTTCTCTTTTGGAAAATATATTATGTTACTCATACAATATCCTTCTGTTTATATGTTCTTAGTATAAAACAAATTCCTAATAATATAAAGAGTAAAATTTCGTATAAATATGCAATATCTCGTATTTCAACAAATAATTTAATATCAATTTTATTACGGTTTTACTATACTTTAAAAAATGATAAGGTTTTAATATGCAAAAACTACCACTTATAAATATTACGCAAAGTCTTGAAATGTATAAAGAAATGCACGCAAAAAATCCCTCTTTTGGAATGGATATCTTCGCTGATAATTTTAAAGTGGAAGACTTTGTTATTGTACAAAACAATGGAAAAGGTAGTCGTGGCGTACCTATTCGATGTGAACACTATATCTGTATATTAACACTTAAAGGTGGTTCAACCCGAAATATCAATCAACACACCTATACTATAGAATCTCACTCTTTACAGCTTTTGGTACCTGGTGTTATTCATGATTTTGAAGACATTTATACAAATTCAGAGTTTTTTGTACTACTTTTTAATCGTAACTTTTTAGCCAACTCAGTAGAAGAACTTCTCAACTTTCACCACAACAACCCTGTGCCGATAACATTGGATGGATTGGACTTTACCAAAGTTGTAGAGATTTATGAGCAATTAAACCTTGAATACAAAAATAAAAAAGATTCCTATAAGGAGGTTTCTCAATTATTACTTACTCAATTAATGTATCTCCTTAAGCGTGAAAAACTCTCACGCCCCCATGAAATAATTCAAACACGAGCACAACAGATAAGTAGTCAATTTCTCTGTTTGGTGGAAGAACATTTTCAAACACTTAAAAGTGTTCAAGAGTATGCCGACATACTAGAGCTTACCCCTAAACATTTAAGTACCACGATAAAAGAGAGTTTACAAAACTCTGCACTCTATTTCATTCATAAACGTATTATCAAAGAAGTTCAGTACCTTTTGTGTTATTCATCTATGAGCATCAAACAGATAGCTTCAACACTAAATTTTGAAAATAGCTCTGAGTTGGGACGTTTTTTCAAACGTTATGAAGGAGTAAGTCCTAAAGCATATCAACTAAAATTTTCGTAATCGGAACAATTGCATACATTTAAGAGATATTACTCTTTCCTTTACCTTGAACGAACGGTTAGACTATGACATAACAAAAAAGAAGCAGAGCTTCAACAAAGGATGCGTCATGAAAGATAAAGTATTTTTAGGAATTCAAGTTTTAGTAGGTCTTATGTTAATTGTTTTTGGTCTCAATAAATTTCTACATTTTATTCCTATGCCTCCACCAACAGAAGAAATGGGTGCTTATATGGGAGCATTAATTCAAACAGGATTTCTATTTCCTCTGATTGCCTTAATTGAAATTATTGTAGGATTTTCTCTAGTCATTAACAAGTTTGCAGCTTTAATGGTGTTAATTGTCATGCCTGTGATGATTAATGCTATTTTAGCTCATCTTTTTTTAGACCCCGCAGGTATTGGTGCCTCTGCATTTATAGTAAGTGCGCTAATAATAGTAATTATTCGTCATAAAGAGCGTTATAGTTCTCTTTTTAAAGCGTAAATTATTAAAATGAATGGGGTGTCTTGGACTAGAGAAGATGTCCCATTTTCTCTTTTTTAACACCTAAATAGTCAGAGTTATATTGATTTGAATCCATGATAATAGGCACTCTTTGTACAATCTCAACATCAGGTAAAGACTCTAGTTTTTTAGGATTATTAGTCATTAATTTTATTTTTTTTATTCCAAAGTGACCTAAAATAGTGCTCACTATTTCATAACTTCTCTCATCTGCTGAAAAGCCGAGTTGATGATTGGCTTCAATTGTATTTAATCCACCATCTTGAAGTGCATAAGCATTAATTTTATTTAAAAGTCCAATACTTCTACCCTCTTGGCGTAGATAAATAACCATTCCACCCTCTTTATCAATTGCTTTTAAAGCGTACTCTAACTGCTCTCCACAATCACATTTTAGACTTCCTAAAGCATCTCCCGTTAAACACTCTGAATGAATACGGATTAAAACCGTCTCTTCAATCACATTTTCATTTTGGTTTATAGATGTTATTAGAGGTTCTTTATAAATAGCTAAATGCTCTTTTTCACCCTCTTTAAATGCAGTAAGTGTGAAGTTTCCGAACTTTGAAGGAAGTTTCGCACTATTTGAAATTTTTATATTCATTGTTAAACTTTTTAATGCTAAAATTACAGCAATTTTTACTGTAATTATAACCAATTTATAATCTTTTTTTAGAAAACAGACTCTGTAATAATAAAGGAAATTTATGTTCCAACGTTTTAGACGTACACGAATTCACTCAAAGCTTAGAGATTTAGTCACCCAAACATCACTAAGTGTTAATGACCTAATTTATCCTCTTTTTGTGCGAAATGGTGAAAATATTAAAAATGAAGTTTCTTCAATGCCTGGTGTTTTTCAAATGAGTATTGATGTTGCTATTGATGAGTGTAACACGTTAAAGAAATTGGGCATATACTCCATAATTCTTTTTGGTATTCCCGATGTTAAAGATTCTGTAGGAAGTGATGCCCTTTGTGAACATGGAATTATTGCCAAAGCAATTAAAGCAATTAAACAAGCACATCCGGACATGTTTGTGGTTAGTGATTTATGTTTTTGCGAATATACTGATCACGGTCATTGTGGAATTATTGATTATGAGAATGAAACTGTTGATAATGACTCAACACTTGAACTCTCTGCACAACAAGCTATTGTTCATGCAAAAGCAGGTGTTGATATGATTGCACCCTCAGGGATGATGGATGGAATTATTCAAACCCTTCGAAATGCTTTAGATGAAAATGGTTATAATAATTTACCTATTATGAGCTACTCTACAAAATTTTCTAGTGGTTATTACGGTCCTTTTAGAGATGTTGCTGAATCAACTCCTAGCTTTGGAGATAGAGCATCTTACCAAATGAATCCTGCTAACCGGCGTGAAGCTATTGCGGAAAGTGTTTCTGATGAAGCACAAGGCGCTGATATTTTAATGGTAAAACCTGCACTTGCATATTTAGATATTGTTCGTGACGTACGTGAAAACACTTCGCTTCCTCTTGCTGTATATAATGTGAGTGGAGAGTATGCCATGTTAAAACATGCTGGTGCAGCAAATTTAATTGATTATGACCGTGTTGTTATGGAAACTATGATCGCATTTAAACGTGCTGGAGCAGACATTATTATCACTTACCATGCTAAAGAAGTTGCGGATATGCTACATAATCCTAAAAAAGACACCCTATCATGATAAACACCGTTTTATACTTTTTAACACGTTTTAGCGTTCAATTTAAAGTACTTTTTTTAACATTTTTTCTCATTTCTGGAATTATTTTTTGGAATGTTTCTTACTTTTCAATGACATCAAAAACAGAAGATACACATCAACAACTTCTTGCTAATTTTCATGAAGTAGAGAGCTTATCTAAAATTCTACAAGCACTTCAACAAGAGCGCTTTGCTTCCGTTTTATATCTCAGTGGTGTTGCAGATAAAACACTGCTTCTTGAGAGTTGGAAACAGAGTGATGTCCAAATTAACAAACTTGACTCTTTTAAAGAGTTTCATGTTGATGATATGATAAATAGAAAAATAGACACTATTATTAAACGCCAAAAAGAGCTTGCAGAGATACGTGATGACACTTTAGAGAAAAAAATTGCGGGTGATGAAAGTGTTCGTTATTACACTGATGCCTTAATAAAACACTTTATGGACATTATAGATATCTATGTACAACATGACAACTCAGAAAACTTTGTAGTGTTTCTAAATCTTGAACATACTTTAGAGTACACTGCATTAGGTCGTGATTTAACCGTAGCAGTTATGGGAACAGGATTTTTCAACCTCGATTGGTTTGAGAGACTCAGTATGCTAGATGCTCGGGCACAAGGCTATTTGGACCGTTTTAAAATTAGTGCCAATAAAGATATTTTACAGCACCTCTTTAAAATTTATTCTCAGCGTTACTTCATCGACTTAAATCAGTTAAAAGAAGCGTTACGCGAACGTCTTAAACATGGTAATAGTGAAAATTTCGACATGAAGCTTTGGTATCAAAGTAGTAGTTCATACACTAATGCACTTAGAAAAATTGTGGGTATGCAAGCTGATGTGGTTAAACGAGAACTTGAAACAATCATAGAAGAAGATACAGCCAAACGCTATCAAAACCTACTTCTATTACTACTTCCGCTTGGAATAGTCTTTATTATTTCATTTTACCTATTTCTTGATATTCGTTTTGCCTTAAAAGTAATTTTAGCATTTTTAAAAGGAATCGAGTGTAAAGACCCTGAAAAGCAAGCTATTTTAATTAGTGCCAATAATGAATTTGGAGAGGTATATCGTGCCTTAATTTCCTATGACCAAGAGGTCAAAGAGCAGATGGAAATCAACAGAAGAACCTACGAATATGATGCATTGACAGAACTTCCAAATCGCTATAATCTTTTACATTCACTACAGACTTGTGTTGAAAATCATAATAACTTCTCTCTGATTTATATTGATATCGTGAATTTTTCTCATATTAACACCTCATTTGGACAAGATGTTGGAGATAGTTATCTTCAAGAAACAGCTACTATCTTAGAAGATATCATATCTGATATGACCATTTCAAGCAACAGAAAACCTCATGTTTACAGAATGGGTTCTGATGAGTTTGTTATTGTTTGTAGTCATACTAAAGATATCGAATCTATTATTAGAAAATTAAAAAAGACCTATTTAGTTCAGTGCCATGGTATTATTATTCCATTAAGTTTTACTTTTGGTATCTCTGAATCAAGTGAACATACCACGCAAACTAGTATCTTAGCAGAAGCAGAAATGGCTTCTCGTGACGCTGCAAAAAATCATAAACATTACCTCTATTTTGATAGTGCTATGGTAGAAGAAGCTGACCACAAGGGTAATTTAGAGTGGGTCAAAAAAATATCGAATGCCTTTAATAATGGTCTTTTTGAGGTACATTATCAACCTATTATAGAGAGTCACTCTCAAGAAACCGTAAAGTATGAAGTTCTTATTCGTATGAAGGATGAAAAAAGTGATGCTATCATCACTCCGGGTGACTTTTTAGACATTTTACAAAATAGTGGTCATGAAAAAGAATTGACCAAAGTTATTATAGACCAAAGTTTCCAAAGTTATGAAATGTGTGAAATAGATCTCTCTGTCAACATGACTAAAGATGATTTAGACGAAGATATGGTAGAATATCTAGTAAATGCAGCAAAAAAACACAATATTGAACCGTCTGCAATTTCAATTGAGTTAGTGGAGTCTGAAGAAATTTTAAAAGAGAACTATATTAAAATTATTCACCAGATAAAAGCATATGGCTTTAAACTTGCTATTGATGACTTTGGAACAGGATATTCAAACTTTGCGTATTTAACACAGATACGCCCAGACTATATTAAAATTGATGGTTCATTAATTAAAGATATCTGTGATAATGAGCAACATGCTCGAGTTGTTGAAGGTATTTATGACTTTGCACAATCTTTAGGTATTAAAACTATTGCTGAGTTTGTCAGTGAAGAAAATATTTACAAGAAAGTAAAAGCAATCGGTATTGAGTATGTTCAAGGATACTACCTTGGAAAAGTAATGAGTTGTGATCAGATACAACATAATAGAAGAAATAGTAAAAAAGAAAAACAAGTAGAAGAGGACGTAGCATCATGAGACATTTTTTAACACTTAAAGATTACACCAAAGAAGAGATCTTAGAAATTATTGATTTAGGCTTAAAAATCAAAAAAGAGCTCAAAGAGAATAAAAGTAGTGGAATCAAGCATTTATCAACACAGACCTTAGCAATGATTTTTGAAAAAAGCTCGACAAGAACTCGAGTAAGTTTTGAAACAGGAATGACACAACTTGGAGGCCATGCACTCTTTTTATCGAACCGAGATATCCATTTAGGACGTGGCGAACCTATCAAAGATACTGCAAAAGTAATTTCGTCTATGTGTGACATGGTGATGATTCGTACTTTTGGTCATGATATGATTGAAGAGTTTGCAAAAAACTCAAAAGTCCCTGTTATTAATGGTCTTACTGATTCGTACCACCCTGTTCAACTCTTAGCTGATTATATGACTATGGTTGAATATGGTGTTGAAAAAGATGCCATTGTTGCTTATATTGGCGATGGCAATAACATGACACACTCATGGTTAATGCTCGCGTCAAAACTCGGTTTTGATCTTCGTATTGCAACCCCTAAAGGATATGAGGTAGACGATAGTGTCCTTAAAGATGCCATGTTATTTGCCCGAGAAAGTGGTGCAAAGATCACTGTTATGAATGATCCTAAAGAAGCTGTTCAAGGAGCTACTATTGTAACAACTGATACCTGGGCATCAATGGGTCAAGAAGATGAAAAAGAGCAGCGAGTTAAAGACTTTAATGGATATATGGTAGATGAACTTATGATGTGTTTAGCCGCTAAAGACGCAAAATTTCTACACTGTCTTCCTGCTTACAGAAATCAAGAAGTTAGCGAACGTCTATTTGATACTCATAGTGATATCATTTTTGATGAAGCTCAAAATCGACTTCATGCTCAAAAAGGGCTTATGGTTTGGCTAGATAAACAGAGATAAACCTCATTTTCATTAAAAACTGCATCAAAACGACCCTCTTAAAAATATTCAACGACATATTTAATAATGCATTGAATATTTTTAGTTACACTTACGCCATCAGAAAAATTATAAACCACTATACTATATATAGGAATACCATTTGGATTTAATCATTGTCGAGTCACCCGCAAAAGCCAAAACAATTGGCGCCTTTTTAGGAAAAAAATATAAAGTTATCGCTTCAAAAGGGCATATTAGAGATTTACCTAAATCTCGATTTGGTATTACTGTTGAAGAAGATGGTTCACTAAAACCTACTTATAGTGTGGCAAAAGAAAATGCTGCCACAGTAAAAGAGATTAAAGAACTTGCAAAAAAAGCAGACATTATCTATATCGCGACCGATGAGGATCGCGAGGGAGAGGCCATTGGGTGGCATATTGCACATGCTATCAAAAAAGATCCACTTGAACTCCCACGAATTGTGTTTCATGAAATTACCAAAACTGCTATTAAAGATGCACTTAAAAATGCACGTAAAGTAGATATGGATATGGTAAATGCCCAACAAACACGCCGTTTACTTGATAGAATTGTGGGATATAAATTATCACCTCTGTTAGCATCAAAAATTCAAAAAGGACTTTCAGGTGGTCGTGTTCAATCATCAAGTCTAAAAATCATTGTTGATCGTGAACGGGAAATTAAAGCCTTTATTCCTCAAGAGTATTGGTCTATAGATACTTTATTTACCCCTAATATTGATGCCGCTTTAGTATTATATAAAAATGAAAAAATTTCTAAACTTACTATTGAAAATAAGACCCAAGCAGAAGCAATTGTTGCTCAGGTTAAAAGTGAAGATTTCATTGTTAAGTCAATTGAGACTAAAAAACGTAAAAGTGCAACACCTCCACCATTTATGACTTCTACACTTCAACAAACCGCATCAAGTAAATTAGGATTTTCTCCGAAAAAAACAATGATGGTGGCACAGTCTTTGTATGAAGGTGTACAAACGCCTAACGGTACTTCAGGTGTAATTACCTATATGAGAACTGATTCCCTTAATCTTGCAAAAGAAGCCGTTGAATCTGCTCGTGAACATATTTTAAATAACTATGGTGAAAAATATCTTCCTAAAGAGCCTAAAACTTATTTGAAAAAAGCTAAGGGTGCACAAGAAGCCCATGAGGCAATTCGTCCAACAATGCTTGAGTTTACTCCTGAGCAAGCGACTAGTTTTCTAAAACCGGATGAAATTAAACTGTACCGTTTGATTTACCAACGTTTTTTAGCGTGTCAGATGATGGATGCACAGTTTGAACAGCAGTCAATTATTTTTCAAAGTGATAGTAGTGAGTTTAAAGCAAACGGTAGAAAACTAATTTTTGATGGTTTTTACAAAGTTGTAGGTGCAGAAGACAAAGATAAACTTCTTCCAATTTTAAAAGAAAATGATCCTATTGATATTGAAAAAATTAAAGCAGAGCAACACTTTACTGAGCCCCCTTCACGTTACTCAGAAGCAAGTTTAATTAAAAAGTTAGAATCAGAGGGGATTGGTCGTCCATCAACTTATGCACCAACTATTTCTACTCTTCAAGCGCGTATGTACATTAATTTAGAAAAACGTCAAATTGTTCCTACAGAAAATGCATTCAAAGTAACATTGATGTTAGAAGAGCATTTTAGTGATATTGTAGATGCAAGTTTTACCGCAAATATGGAAGAAGTTTTAGATGAAATTGCGGATGAGGGTAAAGATTGGCAAAAAGTTTTAAATGACTTTTACTTTCCATTTATGGAAAAAGTTGCTCATGGTAAAGAACATATACCTTCACAAAAGCTAGCAAAACCACTGGGTAGAAACTGTCCTGAATGTGGTGAAGAGTTACTCCTTCGTTCAGGTCGTTTTGGAAATTTTGTAGCGTGTAGTGGTTTTCCTAAGTGTAAATATACTGAGCAAGTTGAAGATGACAGTATTGTAAAACAATCAGAAATTGCTGACTTAAAATGTGGAAAATGTGGAAAAGACATGGTACTTAAAAATGGTCGTAATGGTCCATTTTTAGCATGTAGTGGTTACCCAGATTGTAAAAATACAAAGTCTGTTGCCCAAGAACATAGAGAGAGCAAAACACCTTGTCCAAAATGTAACTCTAAACTTGCGTATAAACAGTCAAAAAGAGGACCATTTTGGGGATGTACCCAATATCCTGATTGTACCTTTATCTCTAAATTTGAGCCTACTGAGCTTAAATGTGATGAAGATAAATGTGATGGTATCTTAGCACGCAGAACATATCGAAATAAAGAAGTATTTGAGTGTATTACCTGTAAAACACGTACCCCAGATGAAGTGAGTCAAAAAGCAGCAGATGAAAATGCGGCGAAAGAAGCTGAAATTGAAAAATCTGCACAAGAGAATCAAGAAGCTTAATTATGATTGGGAAATCGTCTAAAAAAAGCTCTTATAAAATTGGTGTCCTTTCTGACACTCATAAAAAAGAGAAACGCTCTCAAAAAGTGATAAACCACCTTTTAGACGAAGGTGCAGAGTTTTTTATTCATGCGGGTGACATTGTTAAAGAAGAGATGTTACAACAACTTGTTGCTTCTCAAAAAAAATATGTTGCAGTTTATGGAAATAATGATGCCCATTTAATTTCTATTCATAATAAATACAACCTTCAACAAGAACCGCACTATTTTAAATTAGCTGATACTAAATTCAAATTAATGCATCTTCCGTTTTACCTTAATCCAGACAGTGAAGTAATTATTTTTGGTCATACTCATACTTTTGAATGTGACTTTAAAAATGGTACTCTCTTTCTTAATCCAGGGGAAGCCTGTGCTCGAAACAAACCTATCTCTGAATGTGCTATGTTAGAAGTAACGCCTACACATTTCAATGTCAATTACTATTCACGTGGTGTTGATGATAAAACTTTTGAAACAAAACATTTTAGTTTTGAAAGAAACAATAAAAATTAATAACTAGAAAAATGAGTAAAAATGAGTAAAAAAATATTTCTATGTGCTATTTCAAATATTAACAGTGGTACGTGTAGCGAAGATTGTAAATTTTGTTCACAAAGTGTTAAATATAAAGCAGATATTGACCGTTACAAGCAAAAACCTATCCAAGATATCATTAATGAAGCAAAAGCGTCTAAATCATCCGGTGCTTTAGGATTTTGCTTGGTAACTGCACATAAAGGGTTAGATGATAAAACCTTAGACTTTGTTTCTCGTGTAGGACACGAAGTTAATAGAGCGGTACCTGAATTACGTCTAATAGCTTGTAATGGTACGGCTTCTTATGAGCAACTTCTTGAGTTAAAAAAGGTGGGTATTAAAGCTTATAACCATAATTTAGAAACTTCTCGAGAGTTTTATCCACAAATTTGTACAACACACCCTTGGGATGAACGATATAAAACCTGTGAAGATGTTAATAAAGCAGGAATGAAATTAATTAGTGGTGGTATCTTTGGTTTGGGGGAATCTCCTGAGGATAGGCTCTCCATGTTAAAATCACTGCATAGCTTAAATCCTATATCAGTACCCATTAACTTTTATCATCATAATCCGGCGCTTCCATTAACACCTAATTCATTAACCGTTACCGAAGCCCTTGAATTAATCCGTTTAACTCGTAAGGAGTTGCCTAATGCGGACCGTATTATGGTAGCAGGAGGACGTGAACTGATGTTTGGTAAGGATCAAGAAAAAATATTTGAAGCGGGTGCGAACTCTATTGTAATCGGTGATTACCTTACAACACAAGGTCGTGACAAAAATCGCGATTTAGATATGATTCATCAGCTTGGATTTGAAATTGCACTTTCGCCTGAAGATAAATAACTCTATCATGATAAAAGATTAAAATGAAGCTGGGGAATTGTTACTATGAGTGATGTTGTTGTTCTTATTACATCTTTAGCTCTAATTATAATTTTTTCTCCTTTTTTAGCTAAGGTTTTACGCTTACCTACAACACCTATTGAGATTATTTTAGGTGCTCTTTTTGGATACTTTGGTTGGATTTATCATAATGAACTTTTTGAAACAGTTGCTGAAATAGGATTTATTTATCTTATGTTTATTGCAGGTACTGAAGTAAATATCAAAAAAGTTATTAAAACACCACTCTCTATAATGAAAAAAATTGCTCTTTATTTAGGGCTTTTATATCTCATTTCCTTTAGTTTTACTATCTATTTTGAACTGGGAAAAATCTTTGCCGTTCTTCTACCTCTAATCTCCGTAGGACTTGTCGCTAGTCTTATGAAGGAGTATGGAAAAACTTCATGGCTTGAGCTTTCAATGACAGCAGGAAGTATTGGAGAGGTCGTAAGTATTTCAGTATTAACACTTGCATCGGCAGGATTAGAGTATGGGCTTAGTTTACACTTCTTTCAAACTATTGTTGCGCTTGTTTTATTCACACTCTTTATATTTTTACTCTTTCGTGCACTTCAACTTCTTTTTTGGTGGTTTCCAGAAGTTTCAACTGTTTTAATGCCACATGAAGATAATAAAGAACAAGATATCAGACTCTCTCTTGCAATACTATTTTTACTTATTGGAGTTATGCTAGCACTCAACTTAGAACTTGCATTTGGTGCATTTATTGCAGGTATTTTTATCCCTACATTTTTTGAACATAAACAAGAACTTCCTGAAAAATTAGCAGGTTATGGATTTGGATTTTTAATTCCTCTTTTTTTCATTAATATTGGAAGTGCTTTTCATTTTGAAGCGTTTGCCATCCAAGGTTTATTAGCTTTAGCACTTGAAATTACACTTATCATGATAACTATGCGAGTCGTTAGTTCTTTAGTATTTAAAAATGAAGTTGGCTTACGAAACTCTGTCTTAATGGGGCTTTCACATGCTATGCCATTAACACTTCTAATTGCAATTGCTACACTAGCATTCCATGCCAATAGTATTGATGAACTTCACTATTACGCTTTTATTTTGGCTGCACTTTTTGAAGTTTTAATTGTTATGATACTTATTAAATTTATTCATACTGAAAATGAAAATGTGTTATAATATTTAAAAAATTGAGTTCGTGTTTAAGGAGTAGTTATGTCACAATCTATTTTACTACAACTTGCGCGGCACTCTATTGAAGAAGTTTTAGAGGCAAAAAGAACTATCAATAGAGAATCTCTTTTAAAAGAGTTCCCTATTTTAGAACAACAGATGGCAAGCTATATCACCTTAAAACTTGACAATAAAATTCGTGGTTCTTTTGGTACATTACAAGCTAAACAATCTCTTTTAGAAGATATAATTTTTAATGCAAAATCTGCCGCATTTTTGGATAAAAACATCTCCCCCTTGAGTACATCAGAATACCTACACTGCAGTATTGAAATTGCACTTTTAACACCTTTACAAGCAGTTAATTACACATCGGTTACTGACTTAAAAGACAAACTCACCCCTCATGTTGATGGAGTTGTACTTCATACTCAAAATAATATTTCAAATTTTCTACCACGTATGTGGAAAGAATACCCTTCATTTGACGGTTTTTTAAAGGCACTTGTACATAATGCAGGGTTACAAGCCGATGCATTAGCTTTTAATCCTAATATTTATATTTATCAAATTGAAAAAGCAGAAGATAAGCCTATTATAAAAGAGTAATTTATAGATTTTCTTGCTATCATTACATTATGAAATTAGACACCACAAAACTTTTATGTTATTGTAATGATAAAAATATGCAAGAAATTTCCGATATTATAAAAATTAATAAGATTACTTCTGTTGAAGAACTTATTGCATGTAGTGAGTGTTCTATAGGCGATAAATGTGAAGCATGCCATGAAGAGGGTTATGAAAATGACGGATACTCTCTAGCTATGGTTTTATCACTTATTAAACAAAAAAGATTATAAAATGTATATTTTAAGAAAGGGTTAGTAGATGCACTATGTTATTCAAAAGCATCATGATGATCCTAAAAAACACTTTATCTCTTATAAAGTACCCAAGTATATAACCTCTAAAACCAATGAAAATATTATTTTAGAATTCAGTGTCAATGGGAAAGCTAAACGAAAGTGGGCACCCAAAAAAGATATCATTTTACTTACAGAAAATATTGAATACTTCAAGGCAATATTGAGTAAACTCGCTGCAGTTGAAGATGAACACCTTATTCAGATTAAAGAAGCAGAAGAAAAACTTAACTCAGAGCTTAAAGATCTCTTCAAAACCATGCATACTCATTTTGATGACTTCGCACAAGAGAAGAAAATGAATCCTAAAATTCCTTGTAAAATGCGAGAATATTAAATCTCATATATTAGAGTAAAATTTATAAAAATTTTGCTCTAAATTTTGCTACTTTTGGTGATATTACCATTTGACAATACCCTGCAGAACTATTTAAATTATAATAATTTTGATGATAATCTTCAGCACTATAAAACGTCGGGGCTGTTGCTAGTTCTGTTACGATAGGATCACGTAAACTCTTTTGTATCTCTTTTGCTGATACAATTGTTCTCTCTTTTTGAAGTTCTTCATAATAATAGACAACAGAGCGATACTGTGTACCACGATCTGCACCTTGAGCATTTAACGTAGTAGGATCATGTATTGTCCAAAAAACATCTAGTATCGTGTCTAAATTAACTATTTCATTATCAAATGTGACTTCCACAACTTCAGCATGATTTGTCGTTCCCGTACAAATTTGCTGATAGGTTGGATTAGGATTATCCCCTCCGGCATAACCACTAATAGAACTAATAACACCTTTAACTTCACGATAAACTGCTTCTATACACCAAAAACATCCACCACCGAGTAAAATTTTCTCTATCGCCATCTCAACTCCTAATTAAATCATTGAATTTTCTAAACTTTTTAATTTACTATATATTTTCAACATTATAGGTACTTCAACTTTATATTGCTTTGCCATTTTAATCATATATCCACTTAAGGTTTCTAATTCAGTTTTACGCTTTTTTTGAAAATCTAAATGCATTGATGTTGATGCATCATGAGGTAATTTGAGTGCTGTTTTTATTGATTTTTCTATTTCATCTTCAATATCAATACCCATTGCTTTTGCAACTTCATTAATCTCTTTTAACAGCGCTCTATTCTCTTCTAAGTGTTCGCTTACAATACGGTAAATACTCTTATCATGATAACTTGTCAAACTAGCATAAGTAGTAATGAAAATATATTTTTTCCACACTGCTACTTCATAGTTTTTAGGATTTTTATATCGAAGCTGTGCTTCATCTAATAATTGAGAAACTATTATATTCGCAGTTTCATTTTGATTACCAAAAATAAGAGCAAAAGTTTCACCTTTTTTACGAACAACACCTTTTGATTCTAAATGTGCTAAGATATAAACACAAGAGTTTAAAACAGTAGCATTACATAAATTTTTAATATTTTTTGTATGTTCTACCCCATTACTTAATGGAATTATAATTGTGTGTTTTGAAATATTACTTTTTAAAGAACTGATAGCATTATTTATATCATAACTTTTTACTGTTAAGAAAATAAGGTCAAAAACAATTTCACTTTTATCCGTTACGTCATCAGAGAATACACTATAAGTAGAATTATCTTCAATAACGGTAATTCCATTTTTTAAGATGACTTTACAATCTTTAGCACGAGTTATAAAGGTAATATGATGTGACGTTTTGGTTAGCTGCGCACCAATATAACCACCCACTCCACCTAAACCTACAATAGCTATATTCATGCTTTTTTCTCTTTTTTAAATGCTAGTTTTTCAAATTCTGAAAGAGGGATAGGTTTAGAGTAATAATACCCTTGTGCATAGTCACATCCCATCTTACGTAACATAGCAACATGTTCAGTATCTTCCACCCCTTCTGCAATAGTTTTTAACCCTAAAGCCATTGCCATAGAAATAATTGTCTGAACAATAGTAGCATCATCATGATCAACTGCCATATCTTTTACAAACTCTCTATCAATTTTTAGATAATCAACAGGGAACTGTTTCAGATATGCTAAAGAAGAGTATCCCGTTCCAAAATCATCTATAGAAAGTGCAATTCCTAAGGACTTCAACTCTTTTAAAATTCTAAGTGTTTGAGTAATATTTTCCATAGAAATACTCTCTGTGATTTCTAATTCTAAAAGTTCGGGTGATACATCATATGTTTCAAGTGCATTTTGCACATTTTTTATAAGTCCATTATGCTGAAACTGCCGTGCTGATAAATTAAGTGCTAAATTTACAGGATTCAGATATTTTTTATTCCACAATGCTAATGTCTCAACACTTTTTTGAATTACAAATTGACCAATATCTAAAATCATACCCGTACTCTCAGCAAGTTCAATGAAACTGTCTGGGTACAAAATTCCTTTTGTTGGATGATTCCATCTAATAAGAACTTCTGCTCCAACAATCTCTTCTGTTATAAAATCTACTTTTGCTTGATAATAGAGTTCTAACTGGTCTGTATTTTTTACCGCTTCTCTTAAATCCTGTTCTAATTCAAGATCACGGTTTACATCATCACTCATACTACTATCGTATACTTTCGCAGAATTACGTCCTAAGTCTTTGGCTTTGTACATTGCGGTATCTGCGTACTTAATTAAGATATCCATGTCTTCACTGTGCATTGGATAAAGAGAAACTCCAATACTTGAAGTTGTATAAAAAGAGCTGTTTCCCAATTCCCATTTTTTTTGCATTACATCAAGCAGTTTTTTTGCGACTAACATCGCATCTTCAGCACCTTTAATATGAGGTAAAATAATTATAAACTCATCTCCACCAACTCGTGCGAGTGTATCAACTTCTCGTAATTGAGAATTTAATCGTAATGCAACTTCTGCTAAGAGCTGATCTCCAACGCTGTGACCCAAAGAGTCGTTGATAAGCTTAAAACGATCTAAGTCAATAAATAGAATAGCAACACTGTGTGCTTCTCGTCGTGCTAAAGCAATTGATTCTTGTAATCTGTCTTTAAATAACGTACGATTAGGAAGATTTGTCAATGCATCATAATAAGCGAGTCGTTCAATCGTTTTTTGGGACTCATTTTGTTCCGTTATATCCATACTTACAGCCATAATACGAACTTCACCTGAGCTTTTTTTACGTACTTTACCGTTAGTTTTTATATTAACTATACGAGAGTCCCCACGTTTTAGTTGATACTCTATAGAAAAGGTTGCCCCTTTTTTTAATGCATTTGTAATCACTTGTTCAAAGTAATTTCTATCTTCTTTTACAATATATTTTAAAAATTTATCCCAACTCATTTTTTGAGATTTGTGGTGCCCAAGAAGACGATACATTTCAGAAGACAACAACATGTGTTCATCACCTAAGAAGTATTCCCAACTTCCAATATTAGCCATGTATTGTGCATTTTTAAGATGTGCTTCTTGACGTTCTAAACTATTTTTTGTCTGAATTAAGTTAGCGGAATAGTTTTGAATACTCAAAATCATTTTATTGTTAGCTCGAGATATCATCGCAATTTCATCACTACTGCTATCATCAACTTCGCTTAAAAGTGTTGGTTTATTAGGATCAAACTTTTCCATCTCAATGGCGAGTATCTGTATTGGTTCTAAAGAGCGCATAATAAATTTCATAAAAACAAACATTGCCATGAGGTAAAGTACAAATATCAAAGCAAAGCTCTCATAGAATTGATTCATTAACATTTTGAAATGTTCTTGAGAGTAATAAAAATGTATTTCTGCTAATTTTTCATGCGTAATAGAACCGTATATATCTTCAATTTTGGTAAAATAGGGCATTGATGTAATTGTTGAACCAAAATATGTTTTTTCACCATGAATAACGTCAATAATCTCAACAGCTAAAATATTTGGATTTTTTAATACTTCTAAAACTTCTTTTTCTATCGCTTTTGTATCTAGTAAGCTGAGATTAACACTCATAGTAGGTACAATTGATTTTACAATCAAATCAAGTTTTTCTTGTTCTAATTTTTTATAATTACTATTAAATAGTGAATGCGTCATCATTCCAACTATACTAACAAAAAGAAAAGAAGCTATTAAAATTATGACCATAATTTTAAAACTAATTGTCTTTCGTTCGTTTAAACCACAACAACTTTTTTTATTTTTCATAATATTCTTTCAATAAATTATACACTCTTATAATAGTGGAATTTTCTTTAAAGTTTGAGTAACTGATTCCCCTCATTAATATTTATGTTCATTTTAGATAAAATAACTCTATTATTTTTATAAGGAACTACTACACCATGTCTAAAAATTTCAGCACTAAACAATACCTTTTAAACACAATTAAAAAACGTCCTATTATTATTGATGGTGCTATGGGAACCCAACTACAAGCTCGGGACATCAGTGAAAAAGAGTGGACACACTCCAATGGACAAAACATTGAAGGGTGTAATGAACTTTTAAATGTCACCGCTAAATCTATGATGTCAGAAATTTTTGGAAGTTATCTAACCTCTGGTGCTGATTTAATTACAACAAATACTTTTGGTGCACTACCGTGGGTTTTAGATGACTATGATATTGAAGAAGAAGCGTATAACTTTTCAAAATCTGGTGCTCAAATAGTACGTGATGCTTGTGACAAAGTAAGTACCTCAGAACATCCTCGTTTTGTTTTAGGATCAATTGGTCCGGGGACAAAATTACCCTCTTTAGGTCATATCCATTATGATGAAATGTATGAGGGGTATATTAAGTGTGCCTTGGGACTTATTGATGGAGGATGTGACATCTTTTTACTTGAAACATGTCAGGATCCTCTGCAGGTTAAAGCAGCACTTCACGCATGTGAAGAGGCCAACAGACAACGTAAAGATGTATTAAAAGAGCCTTTACCAATTATGGTATCCGTTACCATTGAACTTGCAGGAAGTATGCTGATTGGAACTGACGCACAAACTATTGCAACAATTATGGAACCCTTCGATATTTTATCTTTAGGTTTTAACTGTGGAACAGGTCCTGAACAATATAGTAAACACATAAAAGCTCTCTCAGAAGTTTGGCACAAACCTATTTCTGTACATGCAAATGCAGGACTTCCACAAAACCGTGGAGGATATACTTATTATCCGATGGGTCCTGATGAATTTTCTGATGCACAAGAAAATTTCTTACAATATGATGGAGTCAGTTTTTTAGGAGGATGTTGTGGTACAACGCCTCAACATATTCGTGGGTTAGTTAATCGAGTTACGTCAATATCACCAAAAGAGCCAACAGGTTCACATCCAACCTCGCTAGCATCACTTTTTGGATCAACTCCTCTGATACAAGACCCTGCACCACTTCTTATTGGAGAACGCTCTAATGCTACCGGTTCTAAAGCTTTTAGAGAACTTCTTTTAGCTGAAAATTATGAAGGAACCTTAAGTGTGGCTCAACAGCAAGTTCGTGCAGGCGCTCACATTATTGATTTATCTGTCGGTTTTGCAGGACGTGACGAGAGTAAAGATATGCAAACTGTAATGTCTTTATATGCACAAAAAGTTCCTCTACCTCTTATGCCCGATTCTACGCAAACTGATGCTTTGGAAATTGCCCTAAAAAATATTGGGGGAAAAGCTATAATCAATTCAGTCAATCTTGAAGATGGAATAGAAAAGTTTGATGATGTCTGCCGATTAGCTAAAAAATTTGGTGCTTCACTTGTATGTTTAACAATTGATGAAATTGGTATGGCAAAAACTGTTGAAAGAAAAATCGAAATTGCAGAACGAATTTATGAACTAGCCACTACAAAACATGGAATAAAGCCTGAAGATTTGGTGTTTGACTTACTAACATTTACAGTCGGAAGTGGTGACGAAGAGTATAGAGATGCCGCTATTATGACCATAGATGCCATACGTGAATTACGAACTCGTCATCCTGAAGTAGGTGCTGTTTTAGGGCTTTCTAATATCTCATTTGGACTTGATAAAGATGCTAGGCCTTATTTAAACTCTGTCTTTTTAGATCATTGTGTTAACGCAGGCTTAACCTCAGTTATTATTAATGTTAAGCATATCATTCCTCTTAATCGTATGAGTGATGAAGAAAAAGAGATCTGTAATAATTTACTTTTTAATACCAAAGAAAATGGTCAAGCACTTTTTGATTTTATAGAGTACTTTGATTCAAAAGAAGCCATCGATGCTGACGCAGAGGATGAAGCATTTAATGCATTGAATGATGTCGAAAAAATATCCAAACTTCTTATGGATGGAGATAAAGAACGGATGATACCGCTTGTCGAAATAGCTCGTCATACTATTAAACCAGAAGTTATTGTCAATGAAATACTTATTGATGCTATGAAGGTTGTAGGTGAACTTTTTGGCTCAGGACAAATGCAACTTCCTTTTGTTTTACAAAGTGCTGAAACAATGAAAAAAACAGTTGACTATTTAAATCCTTATCTCCCAAAACAAGATAAAGAAGTTGATACAACACTAATACTTGGAACCGTAAAAGGGGATGTGCATGATGTTGGAAAAAATTTAGTTGATATAATTTTAAGCAATAATGGGTTTAAAGTAATAAACTTAGGAATTAAAGTTGATCTTGATACTTTCATTAAGTCACTTAAAGAATCTAATGCGCAAGCATTAGGAATGAGTGGTCTATTAGTAAAATCTACTCAAGTAATGAAAGCCAACCTTGAAGCATTGAAAGAAGCAGGTATTACAATTCCTGTTTTACTCGGCGGGGCCGCATTAACACGAACTTTTATTGATGATTTTTGTCGTCCTTTTTATGATGGTCCCATCTTTTATTGTAAGGATGCTTTTGATGGTGTAACCGCTATGTCACGTATTGAAAATCATAATTTTGATACAAACTTACATGGAAAAGCAGGAGAAGAAAAGCCATTAAAAGAGAAAAAAGAGATTATTATTCCTCCTTTTAATGAATTAAAAATGCCATCAAGGGATATCAAAGTTCATATTCCACCATTTTGGGGCAGACGTGTAATGCAAGCCAAAGATTTTAACATTGAATTAGCATTTGAATGGATAAATCATAAAATACTTTTTAAACATCGATGGGGATACAATTCAAAAGGCCTTACAAAAGAAGCTTATGAAAAACAGCTTGAAGAAAAAGTATGGCCAGCCTTTGAAAGACTCAAAAGACAATTTCTTGATGAAAATCTATTCGATCCTACTATTATCTATGGATATTATCCTGTAAGAAGCAATGATCAAAAACTTTATATCTTTGATGAAAAAGAAGGTTATCATAATGAAGAGCAGATCAATAGGGAAAACTTTGCGAATATAAAAGATCGTGCATGTGAAGTTTTAGAATTTCCAAGACAAACTAAAAAACCACATCGAGCTCTCTCTGATTTTTATCATCATGATAGACATGATATTTTAGCTATGACATGTGTAAGTGCGGGAAATAAGATTAGTACTTATGAAGCAGAGTTATATGACAAAGGCGAGTTTACAGAATATTATTTAGTACATGGCTTAGGAGTAGAACTTGCTGAGGCACTTGCAGAGATTGTTCACAAGCAAATTCGGTTAGACCTAAACATTTCTTCTAATGAAGGAAGTAAAATTGCAGATGTACAGATGAACAAATATCAAGGTGCTCGATATAGCTTTGGTTATCCTGCTTGTCCAGATTTAGAGTTAAATCGTCCACTTTTTAATATACTAAAACCGGAGGAGTTTGGAATTGAACTATCAGAAACTTTTCAAATTCACCCAGAACAATCTACTTCAGCACTAGTTGTACATCATAAAAATGCTACATACTATAATATATAAAAATTAATATTTTTGTATATTTATGCTAGTAAACTTCCAAGAGTTGTCCACTGCTAGTTTCATCAATTTTAAAACGATATCGTCCATCTAGAGTAATTACAACTCTATAATAACCATCATGATTACCTAAACGTATTTCCTTAAAAGGAACATTATCTAATTTTTTTGATTTTGTTCTAAAAGCAGCGTCTCTTTTAAAGTCCATCACAACCCGATGTGGGTTAACTAATAAAAATTTTCTTATTAACTCATCATCTGTTTTAATCTTAATTAAATGTTTGTTTTGGTCAAATCTAATAAAACGATAATTAAAAATTTCTTTAAAATTTCTTTTTTGAGAGTTACGTACACTCTTTTTATTTTTATTATCAATATCATTTTTTACAATAGAAATTTTATTTAAAATTTTCTTTTTTTTACTGCTCGCATTTCTTTTTACTAGTGAATCACTATAATATTGCGAGACAAAAAGAGGTAAATGCCAATCGATACTATTTTCTAGATTTAAGGATTTTTCACTTATAGAACCATCTAGATTTTGATAGGAAAAAGTGACTTTTTTCAGAACTCTAGCTGTGTCCGGTAACGTAATAGTTGCCCTTTTTAAAGGTTTATAACGTTTTATTTTATTAGAAGTTTTTGATAAGTCAGTAGAACCTTCTAAGGGGAAAAAAGGGTTGTCTCTAGCAATGAGAAAAGAAGATAAAATACAATAAGATAAAAATATTTTAAACACAATACTGCCTTTATTCATTCATAATGCGAAGTATAACAAAAATAAAATTAATTAGACTCAAGCTCTTTTAACTCAAAAAATTCTTTTTGTAGTGTTGCATTTTCTGTTTTTAGCCTAATTACTTCATTTTTTAAATGCTCTTCATAAGTTTCTAAATCTAATAAAACATCTAATGAGTTATCACCAAACATTAAAACACCGATGTAAAGCCCTATTATTAAAACAAGTGAAGATAAAAGAAGAAATTTAGCCCATGAAATTCCAAAATACTTTTCTGAAAATGATTCATACTTTTGAGTTTCATCATACAGTTCGTTAATATCTGGCATTATAGTCTTTTTGATTATATAAAAAGTTCTGAAAGGAAAACAAAAGAATTTAAAAGAAAAATGCTATCTAGTCAACACCCTTAAAAGAGTGTTGCGCCTAAATATTCACCATATACAACTTCGTTCTCAATTTCAAGAATCCTGTTATACTTAGCAGTTCTTTCACCACGAGCAGTAGAACCAGTTTTAATTTCTCCACAGTTAAGAGCAACAGCAAAGTCAGCAATAAATGCATCTTCACTCTCTCCTGAACGATGAGACATTACACATGTATAACCATTTCTTTGCGCCAAACGAACTGTTTGCATTGTTTCACTAATTGAACCAATTTGGTTTGGCTTAATTAAAATAGAATTAGCAATATCTTTTGAGATTCCCTCAGCTAAAATTGAAGCGTTAGTAACAAAAAGGTCATCGCCTACAAGCTGAACTCTATCAGCTAATTTTTCAGTTAATAGCTTCCAACCATCCCAATCATCTTCACTTAAACCATCTTCAATAGAAACAATTGGATACTTATTACATAAATCAACATAATAATCTACAAATTCAGAAGAAGTCACAGTACGGTTTTCAGAATCTAAACGATAACCACCATCAACAACAAGTTCTGATGCAGCAACATCTAAAGCAATAGCCATATCTTTACCTGCTACATAACCCGCTTTTGCAATCGCTTCCATAACAATTTGAATAGGCTCTTCATTAGAACTTAAATCTGGTGCAAAACCACCTTCATCACCTAATGCAGTATTATGTTTTTTGGCTTTTAAAATAGATTTTAGATTATGGTAAACTTCTGCAGAAGCACGAAGCCCCTCAGCAAAGTTCTCAAAACCTAATGGCATAATCATATATTCTTGAAAATCAACACTATTATCCGCATGAGATCCACCATTAATAATATTTAACATAGGTGTAGGAAGGACCATCGCATTAGCCCCACCTAAATATCTGTAAAGTGGCATCCCTAAACTTTTCGCAGCAGCTCGTGCCACTGCCATAGAAACACCTAAAACAGCATTAGCACCCAATAATCCATAGTTTTCAGTTCCATCAAGTTCTTTCATTGTTGCATCTACAACAGCCTGATTAAAAGGACTTAATCCTATTAACTCATTAGCAATAGCGTCATTAACATTGGAAACTGCTTTTAAAACACCTTTACCCATATAACGATCGTCGGCATCACGAAGTTCTAATGCTTCACGTTTACCCGTACTTGCTCCAGAAGGAACAATTGCACTTTCTACAGTACCATCACTCAAAGCAACAGTTGCCTTAACAGTAGGATTACCACGAGAATCCATCACTTCAATTGCTGAAACATTATCTATAAAAATCATTCATCTACCTCGTTAATATCGCTACTTGACATATCCATGATATTACTCATTCCCATGCCTTCGCGAATTTTATTTTCTATTTCTAAGGCCAATTCCGGTTCATCTTTAAACTTCTGTTTAACGTTTTCACGTCCTTGTCCTAATTTGGTGTCATTATAGCTAAACCAAGCTCCACTTTTATCAATGATATCTAATTTAACTCCATAATCAACCAATTCACCCTCTTTAGAAATACCTTCACCAAACATAATATCAAATTCTGCTTGTCTAAATGGTGGAGCAACTTTATTTTTAACAATTTTTACACGTGTTCTATTTCCAATAACACTTTCACCTTGTTTTAACGTTGCAATTTTACGAATATCAATACGTACTGAAGCATAAAATTTCAATGCGTTACCGCCTGTTGTTGTCTCAGGAGAGCCATAACCCATCATACCAATTTTCATTCTTATCTGATTAATAAAAATGACAGTACAATTCATTTTGTTTAAAACACCAGTTAATTTTCGAAGTGCCTTACTCATTAAACGAGCTTGCACTCCTACTTGTTGATCTGTCATTTCACCTTCAAGTTCAACTTTTGGTGTTAATGCAGCAACAGAATCAATAACAATTAAATCTACTGCTCCGCTTCGTGCTACTGTTTCAACAATATCTAATGCTTGCTCTCCATAATCCGGTTGAGAGATAAGTAAGTTATCAATATCGACACCAAGGTTTTTTGCATAATTTACGTCTAATGCATGCTCTGCATCAATAAAAGCACAAACACCACCAGCTTTTTGAGATTCCGCAATGATATGAAGTGTTAATGTTGTTTTACCTGAACTTTCTGGACCATAAATTTCTACCACTCTGCCTTGAGGAACGCCGCCAATGCCTAAACCGAGGTCAATTCCTAAAGAACCTGTACTAATTGATTCTATTGGCTCAATGTCTTTATCGCCAAGACGCATTAATGTCCCTTTACCAAAAGCTTTATCAATCTGTTTTAGTGCTAAGTCAAGTGATTTTTGTTTATTTGCATCCATAATTTCTCTTTTATTGGTTATTTTGTCTAATTATAATGACATTTTGCTATTAATTATAATTTATATGACAAATTGACATATTTATTTAATAGCTATCTATTTTTCTAAAAACAATGTGTTATTTTAGCGTTCTTTAGTTAAAATAAAGTATTATTAATGATTAAATAAAAGGTAGATTTTGAAACAAACTCTAATAGCTCACTCACCAGATGCAGATGATATATTTATGTATTACGCCATCAAATTTGGATGGGTAAATCTTCAACATCATAGCTTTGATAATATAGCATTAGACATTGAAACATTGAATGTTGAAGCACTAAAAGGTACTTATGATGTAACCGCAATATCATTTGCTCTACTACCATATATTAAAGATGATTATGCATTATTAAAAACTGCTGTTAGTTTTGGAGAAGGTTATGGACCAAAATTAATACGTAAAAAAGAAACCACCTTAAAACGAAACTTCAAAGTTGCACTAAGTGGAAAATATACTACTAATGCAATGCTTTTTAAAATTGCTTACCCTGATGCTAAAATTATTTATATGAATTTTTTAGAGATTGAAGATGCCGTTGTAAATGGTGATGTGGATGCAGGTGTGCTGATTCATGAAAGTATTTTAACATATCATGATACTTTAGAAGTTGAGAAAGAAATTTGGGATATTTGGGTTGAATTATGTGATGGCGAAGAGTTACCGCTTCCTTTAGGTGGTATGGCAATTAGAAGATCATTACCAATTACAACAGCGATCAATTTTGAGAACACACTTACAAAAGCTGTTGATGTTGCTCAAACACATAAAGTTCTCCTCTCTAAAATGTTAATTGAAAGAAATTTGGTACGTATAGATGCGGACACTTTAAATAAATATTTAAACCTTTATGCGAATGATAACTCTATTGCTCTTTCAGAATTACAATTAAAAGCAATCAATAAACTTTTTGCTTTAGGATCAGAGCATAATTTTTATGAAAATGAAATTGATGTAAATGATTATTTAGTTCCAAAAGAATATTTAACAATGAGAAATAATTAGTGGATTCACAACTTGTTGCATTAGGTGTAGAAACTTTTAAAATTGCACTTCTTTTAGCAATGCCTAGTCTTTTAGTAGGTATGCTATTAGGACTTGCAGTAAGTATCTTTCAAGCAACAACACAAATAAATGAGATGACACTTAGTTTTATCCCGAAAATCATTGGTGTAGTTATTGTAATCATTTTAACTATGCCTTGGATGTTAAACTCAATGGAAGACTTTACGGTTACCGTATTTAATATGATTCCAAACTTTGTTTTCTAATGAATTCAAAAAAAATAAACTTTTCAAAGTATTCTTCTATAAAAATTGGTCCTACTAAAGATGTTCTATTAATAAATTTAGAAAGTGACTTTAGTAGATTAAAAGATTATTTTGTTTTAGGTGCTGCAAATAATCTTTTAATTTCGGATACTCCTCCTCCACTAATGATTCTCGATAAAAAATACTCTTATATTAAAATTATAGATAATAAACTTGAAATAGGATGTGCTACACCTAGTGGAAAAATTGTAAGCTTTTGTAAAAAACATAATATAGCTAATTTTGAATTTATGTCTCATTTACCAGGAACGCTTGGAGGTATTATCAAAATGAACGCAGGAGTTAAAGAATACGAGGTGTTTAATTATCTACTCAATATTGTAACCCATAATAAAACCTATCAAAAAAATGAAATTAAATATGGCTATAGGTTCACAAATATATCTGAAATAATTTTTAGCGCAACATTTCAATTAGAATATGGATTTAGTATTAAGAAGCTCAATCGTTTAAAGTCTTTACGAAATAATCAGCCAAGTGACCCAAGTGCAGGTAGTTGTTTTAAAAATCCTTCAAATTTCTATGCAGGGCAACTTATTGAAGAAGTTGGTTTAAAAGGCTATTCAATTGGTAGTATGCAATTTAGCACAATACATGCTAATTTTTTAGTTAATAATGGAAATGGAACATTTAAAGATGCTATGTCATTAATTAATTTAGCTAAAAAAAGAGTTTATGAGTTAAAAGGAGTACAATTAGAAGAGGAAATTACTATTATTACAATTTAAAATTCTGGAACCGAAGTTCCAAAAAAACTATTTAACTGCAGATAAAGCAGCGTCGTAGTTAGGTTCTTCAGTAATTTCTGGAACGATTTCTTTATAAGTAACAGTACCTTCTTCGTTTACTGCGAAGATTGCTCTACAAGTTACACCTGCAAGAACAGATCCACCAAGAAGAACACCATAAGCATTAGCGAAGTCTTTGTTACGGAAATCAGAAGTAACAGTTAAGTTAGTGATTCCCTCAGCTGAACAAAAACGACCAGCAGCAAATGGTAAGTCTAAAGAAACGATAGTAGTAGTAACGTCATTAAGATCAGCAGCTTTTGCATTGAAGTTACGAGTTTCAGTAGCACATACACCTGTATCTAATGAAGGAACAACAATAATAAGTTGTTTTTTACCAGTAGCTCCACCAACAACAACGTCACCAAGACCATCTGAGTTAACAACTGTAACTGAAGGTGCTTTATCACCAACGTTTACTTCTGTTCCAATTAATTCTACGTCTGTACCTTTAAATTTTGTAGTTGCCATATGCATCTCCTGTGTTTAATTTATTTATAAGAGAATTATACAGATATAAAGTAACAATGATGTTAAATTAGAAAAAACAAAAAATGGCTAAGTAAAAATTAAGAAAGTAGGTAGGCAAGCGGTAAAGCAAAAAAGGATAAAGATCAGAGAAATAGCAAATACAAATAGAAATACAAATACAAATAGAAATAGAAATAGAATGTTCTATATTAAAGATAAAAGATTGAAATAAAAAGAATAAAAATGTTAAAAGCTAAAATGTTAAAGAATTAAAAGTTAAAAAGTATAAGAATAAAAAGTCAGAAGAATAAGAAATCCCAACTAGGCGGCGACCTACGTTTCCACACCTGAAAGGTGCAGTATTATCAGCGATGAGGGGCTTAGCTTCTGGGTTCGGAATGGGGCCAGGCGTTTCCCCCTCTCTATAGCCACCTAGACAAATGGGCTTAAGGACATCTAGATGTGCTTAAGTCCACTTGTAAAGGGTAAAGTGGGAATGTTAAAATTAAAGTCTGTGAGTTAACAATCATATTATATTTAAATTAGTAAAACTATAACTATCAAGAATCAGTTAATCACCAAACGTAAAGTGTAAGCAATATATTTAAATATTTACTATTATACTTAGTAAGGCAGTGAACATGTTGATAATTTAGTTTAATAAAAAGACGAACGGTCTATTAGTACTGGTCAGCTAAACATATTGCTATGCGTACACACCCAGCCTATCAAGCTTGTAGTCTTCAAGCGACCTTCAGGGATTATTCATCTTGGAGTTGGCTTCCCGCTTAGATGCTTTCAGCGGTTATCTCATCCATGCGTAGCTACCCAGCGATGCTCTTGGCAGAACAACTGGTGCACCAGTGGCACGTTCAACCCGGTCCTCTCGTACTAGGGTCAACTCTCCTCAATAATCCTGCGCCCACGGAAGATAGGGACCGAACTGTCTCACGACGTTCTGAACCCAGCTCGCGTACCGCTTTAAATGGCGAACAGCCATACCCTTGGGACCTGCTCCAGCCCCAGGATGCGATGAGCCGACATCG
>Ga0233442_1000452_pt1 | contig 41233 bp, 35 predicted proteins | sample SI_123_September_3_FD_182789 | JGI IMG/M metagenome (GOLD analysis project Ga0233442, IMG submission 182789) | Seawater microbial communities from Saanich Inlet, British Columbia, Canada - SI_123_September2016_150_MG | ecosystem: Environmental > Aquatic > Marine > Inlet | place: Canada: British... | reverse complement strand
GCTGATGCGTTCCCTGCTCTATAATTCGCCCTTGCTCCAGAACAATAATTCTATCCATGCGTAAGATAGTAGATAAGCGATGGGCAATAACCAGCGCGGTTTTATTTTTTAGCAATTCAAAAATAGCTACCTGAACCTGTTGTTCGGTTAAGGAATCCAGTGCGCTGGTTGCTTCATCTAACACTACGATCGGCGCATCCTCCAAAAATGCACGGGCAATGGCTATGCGCTGCTTCTCACCTCCAGATAACTTAACGCCTCGCTCGCCTACCTCAGTCTCAAATTGCTGCGGTAATTGCTGAATAAATTCCAGACTCTGGGCTTTTGCCGCAATCGCGTGTAATTGGGCATCAGGCACATCAGCGCCCATAGTGATATTATCACGTACTGAGCGATGAAATAATTCGGGCTGCTGTGGAATAAGCGTTATTTGCTGGCGCAATGAAGCCAGAGTAAAATCCTGACTGTCAATATCATCAAACTGAATCGACCCGCTTTGCGCATCCACAAACCTGAACAATAATCGTGTCAAAGAAGACTTGCCAGAACCTGATTGCCCGACCAGCGCCACCTTTTCCCCAGCCTTGATATGCAGAGAAAAATCCTCAAACAAAGGTTTATGCCCCAGATAAGCAAAGTTGATACTCTTAAAACTAATCTTTCCTAGAGAAATTTTCTGCGCTTTAGCCTGTGGAGCGTCCACTTCCAGATTCGTGTTTTTAAACACCTCACTCATCTCCATCGCATCAGCCAATGCCGTAAAGAAATTGCGTAAATTACGCCCGAATTCCCACAGACGCTGAATCAACATTAATAGAATGGACTGAAATAATACAAATTCCCCCACCTGGAAATTACCCATTTTCCATTTGCCAATCATCAAATACATTAACAATAGCTCAATGGCAAAGATCATCAATCCTTGTACAGCAAAAGAAATAAACATTAAAACCCAAGCTATTTTCTTGCATTGATACACATTATCAGAAGCCTGATCAATACGTTGCTGTTCGATATCTTCCAGGACAAAACTTTTAACGATAAAGATATTGCTGATCGCATCTGAATAAACACCGCTTACTTTAGAATCTGCTTTGGCAACAACTTCGTCAAATCTTAGCTTCCACCAGGAAAAGCCAATATTCCAGATCAGGTATATAACGACCCAGGCAAGAAAATACAGGCCAAATTCCGGCTGCTGTTGATAAAAAAGAATAAAGGCTATGCTAATAGCTAGAATGTTTTGAAAGAACTGAAACAGACACCAGTCCATGATAATTTCAAAAGACCGGGAAAAGCGGTTCGCTTGTTTAATCAGACTACCGGAAAAACTGTTTTCAAAGAAAATATATTGCTGCTTTTTTAACACATCAAAACAGCGCTTTTCGAGCAGGCTGACACCCCCTCCATCGACCGGGATAATACCAATTTCCAGCACCCGCCAGGATAACCAAACACCGGCATAAAATACAGCAATCAGAAACAAATTATGCAGCATCATGGTATGTGTTGCAGGAGAATAGTCAGCCGCTAGTCCATTCGCAATATTCTGATATAAAACGGGCACATAAAAATCCAGTATCGTCGCGCTACTGAGTCCGATAATACACAGCAAGAAATACCATTTTTTCTGCCAGATGACCTTGCTGTACTCTCTAAAAATAATAGACATCTTTATTTAACAATACAGTAGAGCCAAAAGCAGATTACTTTTTACGTACATAAAAAATCTGTTGATCATCTTCTCGAATGTATTCGATAATTTCATGACCTGTTTGTTCACTATAAACGCCAAAATCCAGATGCGCGGCCGGGTCAGTGGCAATGACCCGCACAACTTCACCAGACTGCATTTCTTTCAAGGCTTTTTTTAGGCGTAATAAGGGTAAAGGACAGTGTAAGCCAGCCGCATCTACTTCAATATTAAATTCAATCATTCTAATTTTAAATTTTCTACATCATGCTTTATAAAGAGCGCATATAATAGCACTACACTGACAACCTGCGCTGCCAATTTAAGACAGAAAAAGACGAGTAAAAACCAACAGCTTCGCTAAAACGAATTCACATGGCCCTGAGAATTATTCATATCGCACAACAATATAACCAATTTGTGTGAAGCTAAAATAAATAAAGACTGCTTACCTGCCTAGACATTCATAACTGCAAAACTCGTTACTAACAGCCAAACTCAAGACAGACACCCATACATCCCAATGGAATATTTCCCTTTATTTATTGATTTAAAAAACAAAAACTGCCTGGTCGTTGGAGCTGGTGATATAGCCTCGCGAAAAATTGAATTACTTGCTAAAGCTGGGGCAAACATCACCGTGATAGCGCCTGAAATAAGTAATAGCGTTAGTCAATTAGCCGCAAATAATCCAAATATAGACATCCTGCAGAGAAAATTTAGTCCTGATGATATTGTGCAACAGCGCCTGATTATTTCTGCGACTAATCAAGCGGATATTAATATTCTGGTGGCGGCAACAGCTGATAAAGGCAATATACCGGTTAATGTTGTTGATAACCCCGCCTTATGTAGCTTTATTGTACCGGCAATTATTGACCGTTCACCGGTAATTGCGGCTGTTTCTTCAGGGGGAGCATCACCCGTACTCGCACGTATATTACGCGCAAAACTAGAAAGCCTTATCCCACCTACTTTTGGCAGAATGGCTAAACTGGCTGAAAAATATCGGGCACTGGTTAAGGAAAACGTTAACCCTCCTGCACAACGCCGTATTTTCTGGGAAAAAATACTGCAAGGGTCAATCGCTGAGCTATTCTATTCCGGTAAAGAAGTCGAAGCTGAAGCGCGCCTTAAAGATGCGATATTTAATACCTCTGAGCAACTCGACAATACCGGAGAGGTCTATTTAGTGGGTGCGGGTCCTGGCGATGCTGACTTACTCACTTTTCGTGCATTGCGCCTGATGCAGCAAGCCGATGTAGTCGTCTATGACCGCCTGGTATCTGATGAGATTATGGAGCTAGTGCGCCGCGATGCGGAGAAAATATATGTTGGCAAACAACGTGATAATCATAGCCTAGCGCAGGAATCTATTAATGAATTACTAGCCCGCCTGGCAAAAGAAGGTAAACGCGTGGTGCGTTTAAAAGGTGGAGATCCATTTATTTTCGGCCGCGGTGGCGAAGAACTTGAAACGCTGGTTGAGCAAAATATTAATTTTCAGGTTGTACCGGGTATCACTGCCGCCTCAGGCTGTGCAACTTACGCAGGTATTCCCCTTACCCACAGAGATCATGCGCAATCATGCACCTTTGTAACCGGTCATTTAAAAAATAATATTGTTAATCTAAACTGGCAGCAGCTAGCCGCTCCCGGACAAACCATTGTTATTTATATGGGGCTGCTCGGTCTGGAGATAATTTGTCAGTCGCTGATTCAGCATGGCGCTGCAGCTAATTTACCCATTGCCCTGATTCAGCAGGGTACGACACATAACCAGAGAGTAATTACCGGAACACTAGACACTATGTCCGCAAAGCTTAAACGCCATAATGTTCATGCGCCGACCTTATTTATTATTGGCACGGTAGTGTCATTACACGACACACTGAAATGGTTTCAACCAGATGAACCGTAGAGCTGACTTCAGGCCGCTACGCTATATCACAACTATAGTAGACTAGAAGTTATGCCATTGCGCCTGTTTAAAAGAAAACAACAAAATAAACCCTCATTCCTAAAGGCGCCATTCAGCTAATAATTATATGTCACCTGCTGATTACGAAATGCTGCCAAAAGCTGCGTAATTTTGTGTCCATAAAAATATTGACACATCAGACGTACTGAGCTTTATGATAAATGCCTACGTACCCTTTACCAATAATGCCGCTGAAAATTCGATTCGTATGACCAAAGTTCAACAGAACATATCGGGCCGCTTTCGCAGCACCCAGGGTGCCGAGGTCTTTTGTCGTGTCAGAGGTTATTTATCAACTTGCCGTAAACAAGGTCTAAGTGCAACTCAGGCAATGACGCTAGTCTTTGAGGAGAAGTTGCCTGGAGTTGCTTTATAATTTCATTGAACTACACAGCTTCGCTGAGTAGTTACACAAAAACTAACAATAATAGTTGAAAAACATGTCAAAATTCTCTATGATTTAACAGTTAAATTTTTCTAGACTATGTCTGACTGAATTATTCAATAAAAAGGCGTAGTTGTTTTATTAATACCGAGAGGGAAAGATCAGAATGAAAAAAATACTATTAGCTGTTTCTACAGTTGCTCTACTAGGTTTAAGCGCCCAAGCATCAGCAGGGAACTTAAAAGTAGGTAAAAAAATCTATGATCGCGCATTTGGTCGTGGTTGCGGCGCCTGTCATGATATTGCTTCTAATCCACAATTAGTTGCACTGATTAAGTCAGGTGACCTTACAAAAGCAAACTTTTCTACTACTTTGAAAGAAGGTAAAAACGGAATGCCTAAAGCAGTGGATGCTATCATGGCAGTTGGTCCAGTTAAAAAAGCAGGTCTTAGTGAAGATGAAGCTATTGATGCTGTATGGAGCTACCTGTCTCAATAAGCTCTTAGTAATAGATACAAAAAAGCCGTTTCAGGTTTTTCCTGGAACGGCTTTTTTATGTCTGAAAGACTGGCTGAGATTAAAAATCCTAGGATATTTTTTGCTGCTTATCTGGGCTATGTTCTAGAAGATATTGCCTGCGCACCCAGACACCGCCAATCACTGCAAGCATCAGTCCACACGAAGTAATCAGAAGACTCACTAAGCCTTTAAGCTGCGAGACCTGCTCAGCTAAAGCGATGGTTTCCACATTTTTGGTGGGTTGCTGCAAATATTTCTGTACTATCAATCGCCCCGCCCCAGTTTCAGAGTAGGTTTTTAAAACCACTAAATCATCATGCAAAGCACGGATCGTATCCAGACCCGTCTCGGAAATCGTCCCGTTATGTAAAGATTTTTCTAAAATCTTTAGCTTACTTTCGATAGAGCCGCTAACCAAGCCCACTAATTGCGATTTTAAAGCATCGACCTCGGCGGATAAAACAGGGTTCATCTGCACGTCATATAACTCGGCAGCTTTTACCGCAACAGCTGGCTGTTTGATGGTAATTTCCTCAGGCATTAGTAGCATACCCATATAAATAACGGCTAGCATCAAACCTATAATCATAGCCAATACTAACCGGTTCATTTTCAGCACACTTAACTGTGTCGCTGAATTTAGAACGGCCAAATTACGCACTGATTTAGTCTTCTTATTATTTTTGCGTAAGTTGCTCATTAAACCAAACCTATTCCCCTTTAAACAATTGCTAACGTTGTCATTATACAAGTTTGGAAAAAAAAATCTCGTTCCCATTGAAACGCGGCGGGATTTTTTACAAAACTATTTTAGTCGTTTGGCTGCAATACGCATTCTTAAAGCATTTAACTTAATAAATCCTTCCGCGTCTTGCTGGTTATAAGCGCCACCATCATCCTCAAAAGTAGCAATCGCTTCATCAAATAAACTATCCGTATCAGAAACACGGCCGACAACATCAACATTCCCCTTATAAAGCTTCAAGCTCACTTTGCCGTTAACGGTTAACTGCGACTGATCAATCATCGTCTGTAGCATCTGTCGCTCTGGACTCCACCAGTAACCGTTATAAATCATAGTAGCGTAACGAGGCATTAATTCATCTTTTAGATGCGCGACCTCACGATCCAGAGTCAATGATTCTATCGCCCTATGCGCACGCATCATAATAGTACCACCTGGCGTTTCATAACAGCCGCGCGCTTTCATACCGACATAACGATTTTCCACTATATCTAAGCGGCCGATACCATTATCACCACCGACTTTATTTAATTTCTCCAGCACTTCGGCAGGCGAATGCGGCACACCATCTATCGCAACTATATCGCCTTTAGCATAGGTCAATTCTATATATGTAGGGATATCAGGCGCATTTTCTGGCGACACACTCCAGCGCCACATTTTTTGCTCTGGCTCACTCCACGGATCTTCTAAAATCCCGCCTTCGTAAGAGATATGTAATAAATTGGCATCCATAGAATAAGGCGAAGCCTTTCCTTTCTTCATTTCCACTGGAATACCATGCTTCTCGGCATAAGCTAACAATTTCTGTCTGGAATTTAAATCCCATTCGCGCCACGGCGCAATCACCTTAATATCAGGTCGTAAAGCATAAGCACCCAGCTCAAAGCGCACCTGGTCATTCCCCTTGCCCGTCGCGCCATGCGAAATAGCATCCGCCCCCGTTTCATTAGCAATATCAATTAAACGCTTGGAAATAAGCGGACGTGCAATTGCCGTACCCAATAAATATTCCCCTTCATAGATAGTGTTCGCTCGAAACATAGGAAAGACAAAATCACGTACAAATTCTTCGCGCATATCATCGATATAAATTTCTTTTATACCCAAAGATTTAGCCTTTTCACGTGCCGGTTCGACTTCCTCTCCCTGTCCTAAATCTGCTGTAAATGTCACTACCTCACAAGAATACTCATCTTGCAACCACTTCAAAATAACTGAAGTATCTAACCCACCCGAATAAGCTAAAACTACCTTTTTGATCTCTGACATTGTGTCCGAACTCTAAATAAATTAAAATTTGTCAATTATACTATAAATAACACCCCGTTCAGTTTTATAATTCCTTACCCGGCAACATATCACAAACCAATTAATAATACCCGAGTGATCTATATAAAATAACTTATTAATCAATAAGATAGAATCATTACTTTAAAATATGATCAAAAAGTGTTGACGGTAACAGGGATAGCTGGAATAATAGCCGTTCTTTAGCGAGCCCAGGTAGCTCAGTCGGTAGAGCAGAGGACTGAAAATCCTCGTGTCGACGGTTCGATTCCGCCCCTGGGCACCACGCTAAAGCTAAATAAAATAAAGGCTGTAGAGGTTTTCTTCTACGGCCTTTTTTATGCTCAAAATCACAGTGTAGTAAATTTGTCTCAGACTTTGCATTGTTCACATACTCTCTTAGATGTTCACCTGATAAATGAGCATAGCGCAACACCATAGACAAATCAGCCCAGCCACCCAATTCTCGCAATACATGAATAGGTGTACTATTCTGTACGTGCCAGCTTGCCCATGTATACCGCAAATCATGCCAGCGAAAATCTTTAATACCTGCCCTGATTAATGCCTTTTGCCATGCGTGATTATTCGCCCTTGATACTCGTTTACCCTTGTACGTAAATACATGAGTTTTATTTTTACCAATTTGCTCACGAATCACAATGATAGCTTCATCATTAAGAGGAACAGCAATAGCCTTTTTTGATTTAGCCTGGTCTGTATGAATCCAGGCACAACGTCTTTGCATATCTAATTGCTCCCACAGTAGGCCGGTAATATTAGACTCCCTTAACCCCGTCGCTAAAGAAAAACGTGCCATTGCTTCAAGATGATCAGGTAATTCCTTCAATAATCGCCCCCGCTTCTTCATTAGTCAGCACCTTACCCGCTTTTGCGGCTCAGGTAACAGTCTAATTGTTGGCGTATTATCAACCCATTCCCAATCATCTTTTGCACGATTTAAAATTGACCTGACCAAGGTAAGCATTCTATTTACCGTGGCATTCTTTACCCCGGCTTCAAGTTTTGCTTGTTTTAGTTGATCAATAACATTTTTATTTATTTCAATAAGCGCTTTATCATGCAAATAAGCGTTTAGCCACCTAAGATGTTTTTTATCATCTCTGATACTTTTTTATGTGACTGCTCATTTAGCCATCTTATTACTGCTTCTTGCCAGGTGTACCGGGGGTTACTTCCCAAGTTTTTAACCCGCCATGCTTCGGCCTTTAGTTGATCGTGTAACTCTTGTGCCTCCTGTTTTATTTTAGTCCTCGCAGAGCGTTGTACCGCACGCCGTCTGTTGTGGTGAATTGCATCCTCCAAGTGTCTCCCGCGTGTAGATTGACATATGCTGTGCTCCTCCGTAGGTTTCTTGCCACAGTCAATTACTCGCAGGTCTTGCCTATGTTCAGGATAACGCCCGCTTACCCAATCTGCAAGGTGTTCTTTGATAAATATCCAGCGTTTACCTGCTTTTCGGCTTGGGACTTCTTGAGACTTTGCTTTACGCCTTAAAACTTCGGGGTTCATTTTAAGAAAAGTTGCGGCCGTTATACTAAACTAGGCCTTTTTAGATTCATTTAAAATAATCATAAAATTACAACTTTAGGCCTCGGATTACTTCAAGTAATCTACTCCAATCCCGCGTACTTTATCTTCGTGATGGTAATATTTGTATTTAGGCAAGGCCTCGATACCATGACAATCAACACAGAAAGTTTTCTCTACGCCCTTATGACGTAAAAAACTATTGCTAATATCACCCTCAATATTTTCCTGTTTTTTATAATCTAGAACTGGATAATCTTTTTCTTCCTGATCTTTTAAAGGCTTCCAGCTATGCGGGTCATGACAAGTAATACACGCTATCGCACCTAATTCAGAGATTTCTTCATGATGGGTTTCTACTAAAGGCATTACTTTTTCATCAGAACGTAAGACCATATCCTGATAAGGGTGCCCGTAAAACTCGATTAGTTTATCTTTACCTATGCTTTCTTTTTGATGACAATTCATGCACATCTCATCTATCTTAAGACCGGGGGCTGTTTTGTCTCGCTCTTGTACCTCAGTGTCTATAACCGATGACAGGAATAGGCTTTTTGCTTCACCCCGATGTAAAGTATGACAGACTCCACAGGCACCTGATTGATGCGCTGTTTCTTCCTGCTGGTTTTGCGTTTCATCCGCACTGACGCGAAAATCATGATCCGTCCCGATCAACCGCTGCTTGCCAGCATGACAGTTCTCACACAACTCGCCATTACGGTGATCCTGCAGTAATGAAGGTGTGTTAGGCTTTCCTGAGTGCACAGCATGACAGCTTAAACAACCGATCTTTTTTACCTCTACCCCTTCAATTTTTACCGCCTCATCTAACTCAAGATTCATCGGATGAATGCCTTTTTTAGCCGCTTCTTTTTCATCCTTGGCATGTTGCCGTTCATGGCAATCGATACATAATTTTTCAGCATCTTTTATTTTATCTGGATATAAAGCAGTTTCCAGAGATCCTTTATGTACACTGTGACAACTTGAACATTGTACTGTTTCAACTTTTACGCCACGGATTTCAACCGGTTCTTCCAGCTCAACATTCACTGGATGAACCCCGGCTTTCCGTGCCGCTTTTTCATCCTTAGGGGCCTGACGTTTATGACAACTGGCACAAAGCGCGCCATTTTTATCAGTCTGAGTCAGTAAGTTTTTGGTCTCGCCTTCATGTACTTGATGACAGGATTGACAAACGATTGCATCGTCTTTGGCCAAAACACCGCCACCCGCTTGCAAAATTTTGGGCAACCCTTTTTGTAAATGTGGATCATCGGTGGATAAATGCTGCGTTTTCTTCTCAGGTTTATGCATTTTGACACCCAAAGGGTGGTTCAAACCAAATTGTCTGGCATCTTCCCTGCCCGATTTTTTAGTATTTTTCTCATGGCAGGCCTCACACTGATCACTACCGTAATCCGTTCCTCGTAGCCAGGCATTATGGTTTTCCCCATATAAAGATTGAGGCTGCTCATTATCATTATGCGGCGTATGACAACTCGTACAACTTAGGTCATTTTTATCGCTATGTGGATATAATTCGGGGATTTCATCCTTACGCAAGGGCTCTTTGTAATACGCCTGTTTTTTTTCTTGCGCGTCATAAACAGTAGGATGTTGATGACCGAAGGGAATCGCTTGCCGGGAATCTAGTACCGCTCCGTGGTGACAGCTGTAACACATATTGACCGACGCGACGGGCAAAACGCTCTCAGAATCGCGCATATTCATAACTTTATCATCATTTCCCCAGCTAAAATGACAGGTGACACAGTTCTTACGTGAAACTTCTTCTTGTTGTTCAGGTAGCGAGGCCAAAGCCTGATAGCCAAGTTCTATCTTTTGTATTAGATTAGCCTGAGAATCTACTACATAGAGATATCCAGAGGGATCGTAAAATAATCGAGACGGTGTGGTGAATTTAATAACTTTTCCGGTCCTATCCTGTAATAGCCCTAAAAAACGGCCTTGATAATAAAGACTGATCGTCCCTAAATAACTATCACTTATATATTGATAATCCAGTGCATCAAAAACATTACCATTAGGCCGGTACATTTTATCCAGAGAAAAACGACCTGTTTGCGAATAATAACGACCACCTCGATCGAACACTTGCACCCTGGCATTCAGCACATCGACAACATTCAAATAGCCATCCCGATCTTGTGCAATTTGAAACGGGAATTGAAACTGTCCCTCCATTTCACCGCGCTCACCTACACAGTATTTTTCTTTTCCATCCGGTAATTCTAAAAAACAGATACGATGCCAACGGCGGTCTGCATAAATCAGTTCATTCTCTCGAATCAGAAGAGAGACAGGCTCGGGTAATGCGGGTGAACGTTTCGATTGCTTAGTCTCTTTCGTTTCTGAATCATCTTCTGCTTCTAGTGGCTCTGGTGCTGTTAAATTAAAATCTCCTAACCATTTTCCCTGTAAGGAAAAACGGCTGATCTTATGCTGCAACGTATCTGCAACGTATAACACCGTGTTATCAATAACTAATGCCATTGCCCGGTCGAAGTGATGTTTAGTCTTAGCAGTATTTATCTCTCGTACTAATTGACCTTCATCTGATAAAACAACAATTCGCGAATTCAATCCGTCTAATACATAAAGCAGGCCTTGTGCGTCACTGATAATATCACTAGGCTGGTTGAAATTCGACTGAATTTCTATACGCTTTTTTGCAACGGGAATTTGCTGAGCGGCGGAGACAGCTTGCGTTGATAGCAATAAAAGGCACATTGTCGCCCACAGCCTGCAAAAAAAAACAAACGGCGTTAAAAACAAGTGAAAGCTACTCTTTACCAGGGTTTGAAAAACGACCTTACTTTTTAAGTTACTCAACATTATTTTAATAAATTCATAATGCGGATACGCTGTTCTTCATCCTTATAACGACTAAAAAACTGAGTCACAATATTATTCTGAATTTTTTCTAGCTGATAGCTTGTCGCTCCTAACTCAGCAAGATCAAGTAACGGATCCTTCTCGTTATGGCAAGCCTCACACTTTGGTCCTTTTTCAGTTAAAGGGGCGTGTATCATAGCCCTGCGCTCTGCCTTTTGTTCCAAAGCACCCCCTTCTTGCTGCCAAAGTTTTTTGGTTTCCTCTGTAAACGCGTTATCGTTACGCAAACCAATGGCTTGCTGCTGATAATACGGAGTGATCTTATAAAAAGGGTTAATCACATAAGTATCTTTGGTGATCATTTTTTTTGCAGGTAAGCTCTTGGTCTTCTTCTCAGCTTCCACAGCCTGACGAAATAATTTTGACTTGGGCGTAACAACACTCGCATCACGGGTGTCTTGCCATTGATAACTTAACTGTACATTCTCAGGTCGAAAATGACAGGTTTCACAAGCAATATACTGAGTATGCATATTCATAAACGTACGACTGCGTATACTTTTTGTATGGGGTGGGGAAAGATGACACGTTGTACAAAAGCTATTTCCCAGAGAAGCATCTTCTTTACCGCGCTTATGAAACGGAGGAACTTCCAACTCCCCTTTTAGAACAATCTCTTTATGTTCTTTGACTTTCTTGAGTGATTTCTGTCTCTGCTTTTCAGTCAACTTGGTATTGTTTACCGTTTGTAGATATAAGCCTTCAGCCAATAAAACATGTGAGATACTGCATAGCAGCATGACGAATAATACTCTACTAACCATGTTACCCCTCCTTACCTTCTTGATCACTATCAGGTTTTAGCTGTTTAGTCTTGTTTTCACCTGAAGCTCCTGGCTTTTCTTTTTGCTCTGTATCACCTGGTACTTCAGCAGCCCCAGTTTCAGCTTTAACTGTCCTATCAGGCACCTCGGTTCTCGGTTTAGGCACTTTTTTTACTGCGGCACCTTTCGCTGCAGCCTTACGCTTCGCTTTTGGTTTACGCCCTATCATAACGCGCTCAAAACGATTACCACCGACAATGGGAATAATTTTCTTGGCATGACGAAAACCTAGCCACCAAATTGCACTACATAGTGCAAAAGCCAATCCACCCAATAGCAATGGCCAACTACTCCAGAACCACTTAGATTCAAACAAGGCTTCTGTCTGAAACGGCTTATCCATTCGCGTTAAGCTAAGTAATGACATGTCATGCATATCGGTCAGGGTAAAACCTTCATTACCCGGTTTTTTAGTATAGCCATGACAATCCGATTGACCACAAGTTTCCGGTAAATTATCTGGATGTGATGCAGACTGAGGGTCAGTTAATGCACGTATTTCATGCTTCCAGCCTTCAGGTGAATGGCAATCGATACACGAAGCACCATACGCGGAACCATCGACGATTAAACGCCCATGCAGTGTCTTGGTATAGCTGTCTGCACTATGTACGAAGCGATCACTTGGCGGGTGTTTTTCTAAAGTCTCTGGGTCTTCTTGTTCAACATCACGCATTTTATCCAAATCACCGTGGCAGGCAATGCACATATCGTTATTTTCCTGATTATTCCAGCGTCGCCCTACCAGTCTCCTTAAAATATGCCCCCCAAATTGCCCCATCCAGGCCTGGCCTTGATGACAATTACCACACTCGGTTTCGGCATGATCAAAATCCACTTTGAATTGCTCTAACTGTGTTTCAGCAATATAGAGGGTATTACTATGACAGCGACGACAAGAAGGATCTTGTTCGGTTTCAATTTCTTCCAGTCGATTACCCCCGGTCAGACCTTTAAACCAGCCCCCTGCATGAACTGATTTATCCATTTCCTCATGAATAATATCATGCGAGTATTTAACCCCTTCCGAAGGCTCTTCAATATGGCAAGAGTCACTACAGTCAGCTTCCGTATTTTCTACCTCATGCGGATAATCAACCACCTCTCGATGGCAATCCTTGCACGGCACACCACCATGTAATGAACTCGCATAGTGACTACTATCAATCGTAGCACTGCGCATCACCCCAAATTCATCTATATAATCTAGCCCTTTATAAGCATGACATGACAAACAACCATCAGGGTCACTATATCGTGAATTAGCAGAAACCTGCTCGTGACCCAGTACGAAAAGCAATATGAATAAAAAAAAATGAAACATTCCTACGACAACCCTAATCCACTTATTATTATAAAAAGGAACCAACAATCACAATTGATATGACGGTTAGTAAAATCATCGCATTGACCATACTCACCCAGCTAACGACCGGTCCAGCTTTCGTTTCGCTTGCTTTGCCAGGATCAAAATGTACCGCCTGCCAATTAGGTAATGGAAAAATCTCAGTATTCTTCTTAATGCGTTTGGGTTCATTCACTTTATGGCTAGGTGGTGTTGTCCATGCCAGAGCGTTCCAGTCACAGACATCAACACATTCATGACAAGACATGCATGAGACTTGATCTACAGTGGCAATTTTATCAACCATCTTAATGGCTCCACACATACAATTACGCGCACAAATATTACAGCCAGTACAACGCTCTTTTGCTACCCGAATACGGCGTGCAAACGGAAAATTAGCACCTATACGGTTCACAAGACCATCTGCTGCTCCAATGGGACACATAAACTGGCAGTACGCTCTGCCTTTACTGGCAAAGACACCTAGTAGTAGCAATAAACCCAGATTCACCAGACCAACACTCGAAACCAGAAAAACCATGCCTCGGTACTCACCGCTCATGGCTTCTATTAATCGAGGGATGGTAATGAAATTACACAAACTACAGGCACTGATACCTAAGGCCGGCATAGCTACTAGAAAAAAACCAAAATAACCGTAACGAATCTGCACCTGAGGTAAAGAACGAAATTCAATTTTCCAGCGATCATTCAACATCCGTGAGCTTAATTCAGCCAAACCACCCACTGGGCATAAATAACCACACCACATCCGTCCAAAAAATAAAGTCGTCAGCATAATCAGGCTAAATGCCATCACCCCGATTGCAGCTGCATTCACATGCACAAAAAAATCTTCCCAGCTCATGCCTGGGAAATATAAATAAAAGCGGCGCATGCATAAAGAACCACACAAATCATCGCTACCCACTAACTGTGGCAAAAAAGCCAGGGGGCCGAGCATACTCGCACTCGCTAGAATTATCAGAAAATATCGGTACTTCTGAACTTTAGGGATTGCTTTAATATCGTTTATGACTTGCATCACGCTTCCTTATTTTTTGTTTTTTTAATCTTTAAAATCATGGCAAACCAGACACAATTGACCATCCTTAGCAGGCAAACGTAATAAAGCCTCCTGAGTTATACGCTGATAAGAGAATTGAACATTCATATTATGTCGCTGATTAAACGCTTCTAGGCGCACATCTTTATCAGCTGAAAACACCTCATTCCAGGGGTGCTCTTCATACTCTATGCCCTTTTCCAGATCCTCAATAACGACTTGATTACCCGCTGGTTTTTCAGGATCAATCACCCCATATTGATGGGGTGTATGACAGCTGATACAAATAACTTCTTCTTTTTCGCTAAGCGGCACCAGAATATTCAATTCTTTACTGTGCTTTTGAATACGTTCCAGCATTTCCTTTTGCGCGGGCTTAACCTGGTGTTCGACAGAATTAAAATGAGGATCTTTCAGATGACAGCCATAGCAAATTTTCTGCATCGACACACGTAACTTTAGTTCTGAAAGCTTTAGTTTTTTATCCCGATCTGGCACTTCTTCGTGGCAAAAAGTACAATTTTTCTTTTTAATTTCACCTTGCGAATCCAGCATGACATGAATATTGTCACGTTGCGTTTTTTCCTCATCATGACAGCGATAACAAAAGCCGGTAATACGTCGATAACTGCCACCGACCAAAAAATCTGCTGAATTTTTGTCTACTTTCTCAACAGGTGTTTTATCAATATCCTTTAGTCCATGACAAGTGGCACAAATTAATTCTCCCTCATCACCTAATTCAAATTTCTCTGACACCTTTATCGCTTTTGATGGTTTAACACCGACAATATGATGAAAAGGCGGTAATTCAGGTTTATCTTCTGCACACAAAACCGTTGCGAAACCAAAGAAGATAAAAAAGCGAAAAATTTGATTAAGCACGCTTAAAGCCCTGTTTGTACAGCCATGCCATGCACGTGGCAATCGAGACAAGACCCACCGACCTGATGCACACCACTCAATCCATTACCGGTATCTTCATCTGTTTCTTCTACCTGGAACTCTGACTCATGACATACAACACAATGTTGCGCATAGTTGCCCTTTTCTACATCAATAAAAACCGGTTGCTTACGCACTTGCGGGTTTAATAAAAAAGCGCCTGTATCACTTCGATCAATGATCAATTTTTCATTATGACTGCCGTGCATTGCGTGGCAGTCAGTACATTCCACTAAGGTGCCATATTGATATCCACTGTCTCGTAAACCCGCATAGGTACGCTCCCCACTCCCTTTAGGATAGCCATGCTTATCAATATATCGATAATTTTTTTCCATCATAACCAGCGGATCACGCAAAAATCGTGGCGCCATTTCATAACCTGGCTGCTGTTTATCTTGATTATGGCAACGCAAGCAAAACTCGGTTTGGTTACTGTACGGTAAATCCAGCCCCTGCTGATTGACGTAGTGTGTTAAATCCACACTGGCTTCAAATTTGCCATCCATATCAGAGCGATCATGACAGGCGATACATTCCGAATCAGCTAGAGCACTGTCTTTATCAACGTTAAAATTATGGTTTTTGATCTCGTTCATAATCGGATTTTTAGGTAACAACTCAGAATTATGGCAAATCGCACACTCTCTTGCCGCTGACGTTCCATTCTGACCGTGGCATCCCGTACAACTTGCATAACCGGTTTGTAAAACGATGTCGCGTATCTTTGGAGCAGTCCGGTGAATATTGCGCCTTACATGACAGGCAGCACAATCACTTTGCCCCCAGGCACTGCCGTCACCCCCATGGGCTTGAGTTAATAAAATTGGGTTATTTTCCAGTGAAACATCACGCGCATAAAGCGTTTGACTAGCCATTAGCAAACTCGCAAATAAAAACAGCTCGAGAAATAATGAACGATATTTATGCATAATTATTGATTATGACAATCCCGACAATAAAATGAGTTATGGCACTGTGCACAATCAGCAGGCATCATGCGCGACTCTAAACCATGTCGATTAATATAATTTAAAGGATGATAAGATCGATTGAGCGTATCCCGTCGGAAATGGCAATCCGTGCAAAACTTTTGGTCTAAATGACAAGTTTCACATATCGCTGTCCCTTGCTTACTATCTTCCTGGTGATTCTGAATGTAGCCAGAGTTATGATCAGCTGGCCAGATTTTTTTGGGGTCATCATGACAAAGATCACAACGCCACGGACCTCGTAATTCAGTCACATGACAATCATGGCAAATTGCCTCTAGTGGCTCATTGGCAATCGTATTTAGCGGTTTGCGTTTGGTTTCATCATGTTCATCATTTTTCTGAAAAGCATGGCATAACAAGCAACTATCACCTTCCTCTTCCATCACTTCATAATGCAATTTATGTGGATAATAAATATCACTACGCTCATCACGCTTTTCCCACCAGGTTTCTTGTTTCTTTTGATCTGCCTGGTCCTGGCTCTGCTTTTCCTGGCCTGGTACAGTGGGAATAAAGGGCTGTTCAGCCGCAACGCAGACAATACTCAAAGACAACAACACACTATAAATAATCCAACGCATTACAACTTAGCCTTTGGCTGAAAATTATCGAAATACCAGGTTGCTTGCAAGCCTGCCAGATATTCGTTATCTAAACGGGAATTAACTATGTAACTGCCCGATATATCAATAAAAACATCACTGAATAATTTATATCGATAGCTCAATTGCGTTCCAGCTGCTTTATTCTGGCCATAAAGAGGGCTCTCATCCAATGAATAAGCAAGATCCAGCACCAGTAAAGATTTTCTTGTTAAAGAGTATTCAGAACTGAAGTACAGGTTATAACTACTACTAGTCCCAAATTCAAGCATATAAAAATCGCCACTGAGTACGAAATTTCTGAAATAATTGCTACGCACACCCGCATCAAACCCGTAACCAATATCTTCCCCTTCATTTCTGGCTGCCCGCTTACCGCCGATATGATAGGAAAATGTCTCGCTCAGGTCCTGGTCATAACTAACTCTTAATAGATCCTGACGTCCTTGATGATAATCACTGTAAAACTGTTCTTTAAACGTAGGGTAAGGGTCTTTTGGCTCATACAATGAATAGCTGACACGAATGCGGCTTGCTTCAGTGATATCCAGCAATAAGCTACTGTATACTTCTTCAAAAACTCCCGTATTCGTCTCCAAAGTTGCCATGAAAGCAAGTTCATAGGCATGTAAAAAACTGTTTTCAAACTGCCCTTCGATGGTATTAGCCATCGTTAAGCGGGTTGAAGTATGCTCATCATGAAATTGCTGAAAGCCAAAACGAAACAACCAGGTTTTAATCGGCAATATTTTATTATCCCAATCGAGTTGTTGATTACTCATTAACTCAAGCCCATAAAGCCAGTCACCTTTAACAGAACGTACATCTTCCTGACGTGTTGGTCTACCACCATACACATTAAATGTTAAACCCTGGTCAGGTAATTGATAGCGCACCGAGACACCATCCAGACTATAAAACCCTAAACTATCCGAACGTTGAAAACGCCCAGCCTGTATTGTGGTATCCCATTGCTTTATCTGTTTTTCAATAACGAGTTGGTAAATATCGCCCTCAAAGCCAAATAAACTACTCTGTCTGGCAACAAAGTCCAAGGATGCCCGCCAACTTTCATTATCAAATGCGACAAAACTACCCCAAACTTCACCAAAAACCTGGGAATCATCCGTGTAACGAGTATAACGATTATCGCCTTGAACTTTTGCCTTTACAGTACCATTCCAGTTCCAGGCGCTATTCGCACGGGATATAGGCAATAACAATACAGCTGATAAAAAAAGAGGAACTGCCTTCATGCAAATAAATTTTTCAGCCTTACTGATTATAAAAGTCGTCGCCTTGACGTTTTTTTACCATTGCCCAACCGACCAGTGATCCTAAAGCCACCACACACCCACCACAAACAGCACAACGCCCTTGCTGTGGAAGAGTACAGCTCGATGCTGTTAACAAGTGCCCTGCCGCGATACCCGCGCCAAACAACCAAGGCATGCTTTGATTAAGGCGTGTTATCGATTCATCACTTTCCGTACTCTCACTTAAATCACCTACTTTTTTCATTAAATTACCTTCCCTCAAAACGACAAAAGGAGCGCCTAAACCACAGGCGCTCCCCAAGAAAATAGACTCTCACAAGCGAGAATTCGCGAGAATGATAAGTCCCATGTTTAACAAAATAACTATCCTAGTAACTAGCGTCCCTAAAGATATCCTTATCAAACCTTAAGTTATACATTTTGGCTAAGGCTTCCTTGTAAAACCGTTTTGCCTTGCATCCCTGCACTATACTTTGCTCCCTTATTCCCTATTAAAACTCCTTATTTCCTTTATTATCCTAAAAAGCCAAAGTTTATCCCTTCGCTTTGATTCGGCAATCCTTTGCCTCCTTGCCTATACTGCTTTCCTAAACAGATCCTTAATCCCTGCATTGAGCATCCTGCTCCGCACTATCCTTAATGAAAATCCATATCTAACGCAGGTCCTTTTGCGCCACTCCTAATCAGTTTAACGTCCAGTCAAACAGGAAAATACTCTCTCGAATAAATCCCCTCTGTTGATAATGATACAGTCCCTACATCAATACCAACACAATATAGAAAGCAGAATCCATGCCATAAATATATACTTATAAATAACTCATGTGTACTTATTAAAAATAATATTATAATTCAATAACTTAAAAAATAAAATATTTTGAAACAAAAATAGCTGATCGCAAACTTCTCTAATTAATTAATTAATAGCAGGCTAAATGCCTCAACTGCCTGACAAACACAAGGCATTTGCCTTGCTTTATTCGTAACTACTCAGCGTAAATAATTAAAAAAGGTCTTGACAGGGTTTTAGCCCGTTGTTGTGTTTTTTAAGTCACCTGCATACCCGAGATCAAATAGGCTGTTTATTACCTCTGTCTTTATCGTTATCGTTATCGTTATCGTTAGTCGCAAAGTGCGTTTTAAATGCTGACACGACCATGAACAGCTTTTTTAATCGTCTAAAAACCGCGTATGACGAGGAAAAATCGGGATTTAAACCCCATGAAATAATAGACCTGTCCCTATAGAAATACAGGTTTCCCGTTGAAAATAGATCACATTGATGTTGAGTCTGCAGTCAAAAATACACAGCAGTTACTTGAGGCTGAGCATGACATATCGCCTGCGCTCAAATCAGCACTGGAAATGATTCTATTATTAGTGACGGTGTTATTAAATCGAGTCACGCTAAACAGTAAAAACAGCAGCAAACCACCCGCAAGCGATCCCAACCGTAAAAATGGCAGTCGCAAAAAATCAGACAAACCTCCAGGTGGCCAAAAGTCGCATGTCGGTACGACACTGCAAAAAATAGAAAACCCGGATGAAATCGAGGTGATCACCCTTGACCGCAGCACCTTACCAAAAGGGCAATACACAGAAGATGGCTTTGAAACACGTCAGGTATTCGATATTGATATTTCACGGGGCGTGACTGAATATCAGGCGCAACGATTGATCAATGAAAAAGGACAATGTTTTATCGCCCCTTTTCCAGGTAATATTACTAAGGCAGCGCAATATGGCAATGGGATAAAAACCCATATCGTTTATCTATCGCAATACCCGTTATTACCTTACAATCGAATTCAGGAATATGTCACCGATCAATTAGGCATGCCGATTAGCGAAGGCTCAATCTATAATTTCAATAAACAGGCTTATGAGCAATTGGCTGAGTTTGAAGCGATCAGTAAAGAGCACTTAGTCGGATCCCCGTGTATTCATGCAGACGAAACCGGCATTAATATAACCGGTAAGCGCCATTGGCTAAATGGAACTTCCAATGATCAATGGACACATTTCTTTCCCCATGCCAAGCGTGGCGCGGAGGCAATGAATGATACAGTCAATGACGCAGCAATCATCAGACCAGATTCGTCGTATGCAAAAAGCCTTACGTCAAATGAATTTACTGCTGGATAATGTGGTCAGTGATATTAATGGTGTGACAGGTATGAAAATCATTCGACGTATACTTGAAGGAGAACGCGACCCTGTCGTCTTAACAACCTATCGAGATGGTCGTTGCAAAACGGATAAAAAGACCATTGCGGCGTCACTTGAAGGGCATTACCGTGAAGAACACCTATTTTCCTTAAGACAATCCGTTGAACTTTACGATATTTACCAAACCAAAACAGCTGACTGTGATGAAGTGATTCAAAAGCAGTTAGACAAAATGGATACCAAAGGCGACAAAAAAGACCTGCCGCCATCAAAAAAGTCAAAAAGCAAAAACACACCGAAATTTGATGTCAGAGGCGAATTGCATCAGATGACAGGAGTTAATCTGACTCGCATAGATGGATTAAACGAGAGTAGCGTATTAAAAATTCTCTCTGAAACAGGGGCAGGTATTAGTTCATGGCCAACAGAAAAGCACTTTTGTTCATGGTTGGGATTAAGCCCTGGCAATAAAGTGACAGGCGGTAAAATTCTCAGTGGTAAAACAAAGCCGTCAGCTAATCGTGCTGCCGCCTCTTTTCGATTGGCTGCTTTTGGATTACTTAACTCAAAAAGTACACTGGGTACCTATTGGCGACGTCAACGAACCCGATTGGGCGCACCAAAAGCGATTACAGCAACTGCACTAAATTAGCGTGTACATTTTTTAGCATGCTAAAGAATGGAACAGAGTATGTTGATAAAGGTCAGGATTATTATGAGAAACTATACCAAGAGCGCACTATCAATAATTTGAAGAAAAAAGCTGCTGACATGGGGTTTGACCTTATTTTAAAGGATGTTGAAATGGTTTAGTTTTTCAATGAGTTATGAATTTGTTATTCAAGAGTTACCTTTATTCTTAGTTCAATTTTTCAAGGTTTAAGCGTCCGCGGTCCTTTTCCTTCGAAAAGTACCCTTTTTTAATAATAGCCACGCGTTGCAGTTGCTGCTCAGCATAGATTGAAACCATAAAAAAAGGGGAAGTGATAAAATCACTCCCCCTTTCTCTTTTATACCTGATAATAAAACTCAGGCGGTTTAAAGCTAACTAGCTGTTATTTATCAGCAATAATAAAATAGCCAGGCTCGGTTGTTTTGAAAAACACATAACCTTCACCCTCTTCCTTAGCAGGAGAAACCATCAATATATTGGATGCATCCAGTGCTTTGACTTGCGTCAAGTCCCAGTTAGCCACCACTATATTAACCCCGTTTGGCGATGTCTTGCTTCCTTTATAGGCTGCTTTGACAAACATCTCCGCGCCATTAAAGTTCTCAACATGCTTTTTAGCGGCATCTCGAACATCAAAGTAAAAAACATCAGAACGTAATTTACCAGACCCTCGTGCATCTAAAATTCCTTGCGCAGCACTTTCAGCACCAATAACCAGACCTAAAGCACCTCGGTAAGTTGGGAACAGAATATTATTGACAGTATTCGCATCAATAATTGCCACCATATCTCTTAAGGAATAGCCTCCTTTATTGATCTGGAAGAAGAAAGTATTATCACTTGGTAGACCCGGAGACATGAGTGCCGACATTTCCGGCCCAGCTTCAGCCAATATAGTTGCTTTGTCGACTTTTCTGAACTCACCCGTGACCTCACTCGCACTCGAATTTCTCAAACGCGTCATAAAGGGGTCAATTTTGGTTTCATACAAAATATCATCCACATTAACCGTGACATCCCCGTTAGGCTGAATCTTCATATACGCCATGTCCAGAATATAATGCCCTTCAGCGACTAAACGTGCATCAGGAATCGTCCTGATCGTTTTAACATTTGCTTTACCCATAATGCCCTCAGGTGAAACCAATGCACTAAATGCACCACTTTGCTTCCGCGCATGACATTCTTCACACTGTACGGAATCGGGTGAAGGACGTGTATTATGAGAAATAATAAAGGCTGTTGATTCTGTTAAGACCTCAGCCATATCAGAATTATCATGACCCTTCATACGCATTAAATTATCATAAGCTCCTTTTAAGGCCATAAAACTCTCATAAGACTCAGGCTTACCATAACTCAAGCCATGACGACCTTGAGTTGCAGTGACCTTACCTAATTCCTTACCACTTATAGGATCAATGATGGAACCAAAAAGATTACCTTCCGCATCCTCACCCTTTTTATAGACCGAGCCAATCTCTTCTCTGGATAAGACACGCTGACCGTTTTTATCTTTCCAGTAACTACGTATTCTTGGGTTATAAGGCACCATAGTCGTTAGATTATTTTCTGCCACTCTATAACGGAAAAGTAACTGAATTGGAGTTCCTCTACTTTTCTTACCATTAATATGACAAGCCTGGCACGATACGACATCGAAGTGAGTTTGCGTAATACGAGTCAAGCTATCCTTACTATATCCCGCCATATCTCCATTCCCTTTCCATAGCTCACGATGCGCTTCTAGCAAATTATCGTGTTTTGATGGAATGACCGCATTCTTGGCTTTGATATGGCAATCTTCACAAGATTTTGCATTCGGCGCATAATCTAAGTCATTACGCACATCCATATCTGAATTTCCTTTCGGGAAATCATGGTTCGCATCCAGGTCAACATTCAATAAAGGCGATTTGTAATACTGCTTGGAATGACAGCTATTACAGTTTTCGATATCACGCGTTTCACCGTTATCATCTGTATAGGTTTTACCTTTGTGGACATCATCCTGATAATCATCAACCAATGTTCCATCAGAAGGGTTCTCACCATCTCCCTCTAGGGTAGCAGAAGCAGCATCACCAAAACCGTAAAATCCACGACGTGAATTACTGGTCGAGTGACAGATCATGCAGTTTTCATTGGCAGGAAAACGTAACATTGGAATGGTCGCTCTGCCATTTTCATCAAATGCATCGGCATGCCAGTTAAATTTTGGCATTCCCTTATCATCTAATACCGGTTGTAACGATTCACCTACACCGGGCTGACCATGCATGCCAGGATTAGGCTGTATCGCACGCGCTACAGTCATAAGGCTCTTGCCATCTTTATCAACAACATTTTCTAGTAGACCCGAAGCTGCCTGGCGGAAAAATCCTTCCGTAGTAAATGCCTGACGCGCTTTTCTTGGCGATAGCATTACTTCTAGGCCACTATCTTCAGGTGTTTTTAGCATCGTCACGTCCGCATGACAGACCATACAATCAGCCTCTCCTACACCACTCTTTTTCCAGTCATGCATCATTAAATGCGACTCACCATTGGGCATGGTATGGCGCTCATAATAATCACCATCATATTGCTTGATATCAGCCATATTTTTCTCATCGTAACGGATTCCATCACGATCTTTTTCTGCCCAGCCACCTCCGGTATGACAGCTCATGCAATTCTTAACCCAGCCTGCTGCCCCTAAGTCAGCAAAATCTTCAGGGTTAGCTGAATTATCTTTTTTCGCTAAAACATTGGGTGTATCTCCCCCCATACAAGTATATCCGCCGAAATAACCCGGCGATACTAAATGAGGTAGCCCTCGCTTAAGCCCATAACTATCATCCGCCTCATCACGCCCCATTTCAAAATGGTAGGCATGCGTAATCGCCTCATAGTCGTGACAACCACTTCCTTCACAACTTTTTTTCGGGCTATACGGATTATTAGATTCCAGTACATGCTTACCCTGCTCATCGAGCAAAGGGATCGGCGGGTGATTGACAGGCTTATCATACGCGTTCACCACGGCGTAGCTGTTAGTAAACATGAAAAGCAGACACAAACAACTCAGATTAATGAGCCATTGCTGCTTCCCACGGGCTTTTGTTGAATTCATAAGTCCCCTCCAGGTAAGTGAAATTCAGGTCGTCTTTTTAGTCGTGCAAAGCTTAACAATCATTGATCTTTATCCAGGGCATTAAGTCCCTGTTATTTAAAACAGACTGAGAGTAATCACCCTCCAACTCCACACGCATTGTTATCATTCAAAAGTTGAAAACCTTCGCTTTTAAAAAAACATGCTTTTGTCAAAAAAAAATGCAGACTAACCTCGACTCAAGCAATAATTAAGCCACCCCCATACCCCTCTCACTCCTTAAGGATATAAAAAGGATATTTTCATATAAAATATATTAATATTATTGAAAGATTAAGACTTCAGGTCCTTGTTATTTATATTTTTTTAATATTTCTTTGGAAATATAAATTATCTTTTTGCTGCGCCGTATACTTAAATTAAGACTATCTTTTATTTAAACTAGTAGAAAACCTTTTTTACCAAACTCAGCTGGTAAGCTAAATGGCTCGGCCATTCAAGCTAAATAACAATGCTTAATTAAAGGACTTAGAGTGCCCGTTAAGAGACCTAGTTACCTCGTTTTGCGCGCTAACTAAATCCTGATTCCGAAACTCGAAAAGCACGAATAATAATATAACTCATTGTATTTAAAGTATTAATTCTGTTTTTGTGGTATAATTTCGACTCACTAAAATGGTGAGTCAATAAACATATCGCAGGAAAAGATTATGCGTACCTATCGACTAGAACAATCTGACAGAGAAATTACATCTCACGTCGGTGTTGCTCTGATTGGCGCAGCCATTGAGAAATATACCTCGCTGGCACAAGCAATTGACCAGGTTTTACCTAAACGTCACGGCACTCCCACCAGTGATATGATAAAAACCTACCTGGGTATTATGGCGCAAGGAAAAAATGACTTTCAAGCCATTAATAATATTCGCAACGATGCGTTTTTCAATCAGGCCTTAGGTCTCAGTCATCAGATTCCAACAGAAGCCAGTATTTGAACACGGTTTGAAAAAGAAGCTGATGAACTAATCCCTCTGGTCAATCAAGCCAATGTTGAATTCTTAATCAATAGAGAAGTTCCCATTACAGCCTTGTCTACGGGACATATTCCACTGGATATGGATATCGATGTCACACCCCATGATAATTCCAGAACTCAGAAAGAAAATGTATCGCGCACCTACAAAGGCATGGGGGGGGGGCTATGCACCGATTGTCTGCTACCTTGGGCAAGAAGGCTGAGGCATTCGATATGAATTGCGTGAGGGTAAGCAGCACAGTCAATGTGATTTTATTCCGACCCTTGACCGCACCTTTGATTCAGTTCATCAAGTATTGGAGCAACACGCACTGGAATCACATAGAGCCAAAAATTCTTGCTATATACCAAAAAGATACTTATCTATTGCTTTTAAATAAAAAAGAAACTAATATATTTCTTATATTTTAAAAGCAACAGTTTAGTTTCCTACGATGAAGCCATTACTTGAACAACTAAAAAATCGCAGACTAGCCCTTGGCTTAAAGCAAAAAGACATGATGCTTCGTATCGGCGTATCACGTCAGCAGTATCAGCACTTAGAGTCCAAGGGCAACCCTAGACTAAACACCCTTGAACTCATTGCCAAAGGGCTGAAAAGTGAGTTGGTATTGATCCCTACAGAAAAGCTGAACCTTGTAAAAGAAATTCTGGAGAATGAAACGTTATCATCTCCAACACTAAAAAATACAGCCTCTACACAAAGTGAGACAAGCATACTTGCAAATGATCCATGGAAGAATTTGCTGGGGGGTGAAGAATGAGTCCTCATAATCAAGAAAGCGATCAAATTGATGAAATTAATGTTCTTAAATTGACTTTGCATGGCAGGCTCGTAGGATATTTGGCTGGCTTTCAAAGCGGTCGTAATGTTTTGAGCTTTGCTGCTGAATTTAAGGATGACCCTTTCCGGCCCACATTCAGCCTGATTACGCACCCGAACTTTCCTAATTCTGTAAAGCTCATGTCACAGCCATGGGTAAACAACCAGAGACTACACCCCGTTTTATCCAATCTACTCCCAGAAGGTGCATTACGGGAATTAATCGCCCAGGGCTTAAAAACCCATATCGACAATGAGTTTCAGATATTCTCTTATCTGGGTCAAGACTTACCAGGCGCATTGCTTGCCACACCGATGGAACCCAAAGATGTACCGATGAGTGTACTGACCACCCACGGCCAGGCCAAAGCCATACAATTCGAAGACAGCAACCAAGAAAATAAATTCTCCCTGGCAGGCATTCAGATGAAGTTTTCCATGAAGGAAAAGGATGGACGCTATAACCTGGCTAAAAATGGCGAGCTAGGTGACTGGATTATCAAAACCCCATCTACCAAACATAAAAATGTGCCTTTAAACGAATTCACTGCAATGTCTCTTGCCGCTTTGGCCGGTGTTGATATCCCAGATATCAAGCTCATTGAGTTGAATAAACTGGATAAGCTACCACAAATTAATCTACCTGATGAAAAGCTTGCGTTTGCAATCAAGCGTTTTGATCGTGATGGCAATACAAGAATTCATATGGAAGACTTTGCCCAAGTCTTAGTGAAATATCCGCATAAAAAATACGATTCCGCTAATTATGAGCATATTGGCAAGGTGATTTACGATTTTTCCGGCGATGGACTATCTGATGCACAACAATTTGCCAGGCGCTTACTAGTAAATATTTTGCTGGCTAATGGTGATGCCCACATAAAAAACTGGAGCCTTCTGTATCAAGATCAAGTTACACCAAGACTGTCTCCCGCATACGATATCGTAACCACCAGCGTTTATATCGACAATGAAACTCAATTTGCCTTGAATCTTGGTAAAACGAAGGAGTGGTTTACAGTGACGGAAGACAATTTCCAATATTGGGCTAATAAGTCTGGTATCCCATGGCGTGCGCTCAAACCGCATATTGATGACACTATGGAAAAGGTCCGAACATTATGGCCTGCAGCTTTGAAAAATTTGCCGATGGAAGAAGAGCATAAAAACAAACTAAAAGCACACTGGCTTAAACTTCAAGCTGATTTTCGGATAGAAATTTAAAATAAAGCTCCTTTTACAGATTTTCTAGCGGAGTTGATTTATGCTGAATTGAAAAGCAAGCCTACTACTGAACTTCTATTATAATAGAGACTAACCTAACTTGTGTTTAGGTAGACTTAACAAAGAAAGTATTTTTTGATCTGTAGTAGATTTGTCACACGGTTAAAATTTAAGTGACGTTTGGTGTAGCATTAGTGTAGTAGGAATTGGTTGAGCGATTCCTGCAAATAATTGATTTATTATTACTTATAAAAATAGTAGGTTACTGAAAATCCTCGTGTCGACGGTTCGATTCCGCCCCTGGGCACCACGCTAAAGCTAAATAAAATAAAGGCTGTAGAGGTTTTCTTCTACGGCCTTTATTTATGCCTAAAATCTGCCTCTGTCAATTTCCGGTCGGGTTAACCCTTCATAAACATCTATCAGCTAAATGATCCCTAGCACCAAAATTCCCCATACCATTCTGAAATTTGGAAAAGCGCTATTTCTAAGCCTTCCCAAAGACCACTCTAAAGAAGAACTCGAAGCAGTTATCGGGTATATTACTCCCGTGCAAAAAAGACAAAGTTTACTCAATGTGGATTAAAAAGCCTACAGGTTTATTAAACCATTTTAGATGAAGAAGGTTCTTAACAAATGTGTAGATGAAAAGTAAGCTATTAATATTGTTCGGCAGTAAAATGTAGTTTCTTATTTGCATACATTCAATTTATATAGATATTTGCCTATGGCTATAAGTTCAACAATCAATAAAGTCTCTCTTAATATTGCAGATATGGATCGGCATTATTACCAAACTCATGCTTTAACAGTGGCGCAACACCCTTCGGAAAGAGACTTTCGTTTTATGGTGCGGCTAATAGCGTTTATGGCGAATGCTAGTGAGCAGCTTTGTTTTACTAAAGGGTTAAGTAGCGATGATGAACCTGAGCTCTGGCAAAAGACACTCACTGATGACATTGATCTATGGATTGATTTAGGACAGCCCGATGAAAAAAGAATTCGTAAAGCGTGTGGACGTGCTAAGCAAGTGATTATCTACACTTATGATATACGCAAGGCAAAGGTCTGGTGGCAACAACAGCAAGATAAATTAAAACGCTTTAGTAATATTAAAGTTTTTCATATTAATGCACTCGGTGTGAACCCCTTGGTTAAACGTAATATGCAATTGCAATGCAATATCCAGGATGGGGAAATCTACTTGAATGATGAGAATTCTAGCCATACCATTACTCTGGACAGGTTTAGATAATGAAAAAGCTTGCACATTGTGACCATGGAGGGCGTCTGAGAGTAACTTAATCATTATCGAAATCAAGTTTAAATTGTAACTACTCAGCGTGTTTTTATATAGCCATCAAATGGCTGCAAGAGAGTAAGCTGGGCAAAACGTGGTATGCCCATCATCAATTAAATCGGCAACTGAATATAGCTATTTTCTGTATTCAGCGGGATTAATATGATATTTCTTGAGCTTGTTATAAACAGCACGAGTCGAGATCTCCATGCAGCTGGCTATTTGTTTAATATCGCCATGATACTGGCCCAAGGAAACTTGCAAAAATGCCTGTTCAACTTTTGCAAGCGCCTGTTCTTTTTGTTGTTTCCAGTCGATAGTTTTACTGCTGGATTCTCCCGCATCCAGTTTTAGTTCTGTTATAACCGTTCCCGTGGTAAATAATACACTACGCTCTAGGGTATTCTCCAGCTCGCGTACATTGCCCAGCCACTGATGGGCATGGATTTTCTGCATCACTGCGCTACTAACCGAGTTCACTGACTTATTATGCTTTTCACTCTTCCGTTTTAAAATTAAATCAACTAAGGCAGGCAAGTCTTCCGATCTTTCGATTAGGGGCGGTATTTCCAGGTTAACGACATTAACGCGGTAGTACAAATCTTTACGAAATTCTCCTTGTCCTACCTTATCCAGCAAAACTACGTTGGTCGCAGAAATAAGGCGCACATCGACATGTATTGCCAGTTTCCCTCCGACTCTTTCTAGTTCGTTTTCCTGAATTACTCTAAGTAAGCGTGTCTGTGCTGCGGGTGATAACGAGTCGACTTCATCGAGAAATAATGTGCCGCCCTCCGCTCTTTCAAAAACGCCCTGGTGAACTTCAATTGCACCGGTAAACGCACCTTTTTCATGGCCGAATATAGCGCTTTCCATTAAGCTTTCAGCGATAGCACCGCAATTGATGGGTACAAAAGCTTTATGACTCCGTTCGCTCATGGCGTGTATGGCGCGTGCGACCAGTTCTTTACCAACACCCGTTTGGCCTTGAATCAATATGGTAGCGGATGTCGGGGCTATCATTTCTATAGCTTCCAATACTTTTTTCATGCCTTTTGAATTAGCAATAATCACGGGGGGCTGGTTTTTTTTGAGATACGGGGCACTCTGTTTACGCCAGATTTTCAGCATGCTTTCTTCAATCCGAGTCTGTAGTGCTGCAAAAGTCTGCTCGCTTTTGGCGTCATTTTTATTGTCCCGGTACTCTACTCCCGGCTTGCTTTTTGCAGTCTCAGGGTTGAGATGAATATAAACTTCACAGCAGCCATCCTGCCGGGCAATGCTCTTGGCAATTTCTACTTTGGCATAGCCAAAATTACGGGCGGCTATGCCACCAAAGACGCTGGAGGTCATCATGCATAATTCGGGGGAATTGACTACTTTTTCACCGAAAGGGCAGCGACTGTTATAAACGGCGATACTCTCCTGGTTACTCGATGATAGTGAGAAATTGCCGCCAATATTATTTTTAAGTCCTAGAATTAATTCAATATAACTTTCTATATTTAGATTTTCCTTTTTGTTGCCGTGCTCAGTTCGATAAACTTCTTCAAAAAAACAGCCAGCAGTCAAGGCGATATGTTCAATTAACTGTTGAGATTGCTGACTTCCAAGCTGTTCACTGGCGTGCATCAGTTCAATAATAAAGGTTTGCAGAAAAGCAATCGGAGTTAAGTCGGAAAGAGAATTAGCGGTTATCATGATTCCATTTAAATATGCAGTTTACTTTCAGTTATTGAACCATAACTTCACGCTGTAAGTAAATGAAAATCATAGGTCTTTGTTGTATAGAGATGGTAAAAGTGGTACGGAAGGTGCCATTACTAACAACTATGGCAAGAATAACTCATAAGTTTGTTTAAGGTACAAGTGAAGATAATGAGGTTTCAATGCATGATCACTGAAAAGCTACTATTAGGCTTGCATCCATAAAGTGCATATGTCTCCAGGGCGGGTAGTCGTAATCGCGTACCTATCCTGGATGTATTAAAAGAGACGTTTCCTAAAGAGCCCGCCCGGATACTTGAAATAGCCAGTGGTAGAGGTATACTCATCAACTACTTTGTTCCCCATTTTGAGCCTTTACATTTTTACCCATCTAGCAAAGATATGGATGTTTTTGACAATATCAAAACTCTCACAGAGGTCTGTGCAAATGACAATATAGCAGATCCAGTGCTTTTAGATTAAACCAGTGCTGGTTCCTGGTTTAATCCCGGTGAACCTACTGAATTTTTAGCGAATTTCTGTATCAATATCTTTCAGGTTGCACCTGTTTGCATCGCAGATAGCATGATGAAGTGCGCCGAATATTACTAGAGAAAAGGTGCGGAAGGGTTGTTGCAGCGGGAAGAAATTGCTGAAACCTACTGGTCCTTGCACTTTAGCTTATTTGCTAAAGCGACAAGTCTAACAAAAACGTTGCTTGGGAAAAACACAACTGAAACAGCTACCCTTGCCTACAGTACTGCTAATTTTTAGCTGAGCTTCGTGCCGAGAGAGGGTGTGTTTGGCTATTGCAAGCCCGAGGCCTGTGCCGTGTTTTTCAAGCTCACGCTGCGCATTGGCGCGGTAGAAACGTTCCGTGATTTTAGGGATTTCAAGTTCGGGAATACCTTCGCCAAGATCAGTAATATTCAGGATAGCGCTATCGCCGGATTGATACCATTGTACGGTTACGATCGATTCTTGATCAGAATATTTAAGTGCATTGACGATTAAATTAGAAAATGCACTGCGCAGTTCTTGGTCATTGCCAATTAAATTGACGTCTGAATCTATAAATAATTCAATGCGGCTATTGAGCTGTTCTATTGCGCTGCTTTCATGGCATATTTGTCTTAAGAGCTGACTGACCTCTACACAATCATTTTGCGATTTTTTGGTTTCCAGAGTGGCTAATAGTAGTAGGTCATCCACCAGGTGTTGCATGCGTAGCGTTTGATTATTCATTTGTTGTAGTGCATGCGTTAACAGAGGGGAGTAATCATCGCCCATATCGTCTAGTGTTTCCAGATAGCCTTTTAAGACGGTGAGCGGCGTGCGCAGCTCATGCGATATATTATCGACAAAATCTTTACGCATGCGTTCGATATTTTTTAGATAGCTGACATCATGTGCGACTAATAAATGTGCGTTTGTGTCATAAGTTACGATCTTTATCTGTAATATTATTTGCGCGTTGGCAGGCGACTGTATACTTAAGATCGCTTCGGGATCTTTGTTGTTTAAAAATTCGATAAAGGCGGGGGTGCGAATTAAATTAGGGATGCGCTGACCCTCGTCTCTTTTTTTTAAGCCCAGTATTAGTTTTGCCGCGTTGTTAAACCAGGCGATTTCATCATATTCCCCTAAAACGACAACTGCATCGGGTAATGCAGCGGTAGATTTACGAAACTGTTCAATAATTCGGCTGAGTTGTTTTTTGCGTTTTTTATTGGCTTTTTTTAGGCGAAAGATATGATAATAAATTTCTTCCCAGAGACCGTTGCTTGCCGGGTAGTTTTGTTTTGCTCCTGATTGCAGCCACTGTTCTAGCTGATTAAGGAGAAATGCCTGGCGCAGAATAAAGCCTATGCAGATGATGAGCAATAAATATAAGAAGTGCCCGATAAAAATACTAGCTATGGCAGCTAATACAATCGTCATAGTAAGGCGTAATAAATCCTTATTCCAAAAAGCCATTAGCTATTTTTTATAGAAAATCGGTAGCCAAAACCGCGCACAGTTTGTAACCAGTCCTCGCGCTGATATTTAGCTAGTATTTTTCTTAAGCGGCGGATATGTACATCGACTGTTCTTTCCTCTATATAAACGTTACGTCCCCACACCTGGTCTAGTAGCTGCGTGCGGTTATAAACTTTATCCGGGTGGGTAAGGAAAAAACTGAGTAATTTAAATTCAGTCGGGCTGATATCGACTTCTTTGTCAGAGATATTTACACGATGACGTTCGATATCCATCACGATGTCCTGAAATTTAATTTGCGTTAAATCATGAATTTTACCACTTCTGCGTAATACTGCCTTGATTCTTGAAATAAGCTCTTTGGGTGAAAAGGGCTTAGTAACGTAATCATCGGCACCTATATCCAGACCACGAATTTTATCTGCTTCTTCACCTTTGGCGGTTACTAGAATAATCGGTAGGTCACGATAACTATCATTTGACTTCAAGCGTCGCGTCCATTCATCACCCGTTATGCGTGGTAGCATCCAGTCCAGTAAGATAAGGTCAGGGACTGTTTCATCTAGCATAGCCTGAGCCTCTGTTACATCACCTGCTTCCAGCACGTTAAAGTCATACTGTTGCAAAACCATGACCAACATGCTTCGGATAGCTGGTTCATCTTCAACCACTAAAATTGTAAATTGACTCATATAATATTTAGAACCCTATTAAGCTGAGGCATTGTATCCCATTTTATATGACAGTTTTGTGACAATAGCTTTGTCGTAATAGGGAGACTAAAAATATCAGGCTTAGGCTAGTTTTCTTGTGACCCTATAAGTTATTTTATTTCAGGTGTTTAGACGATTGTTAAACATGATGCAGTTTCATATGCTAAATAATGGGTATTAATAGCCGGGCTATTGAGGTGATTTGAGTAAATAAGTATCACTAAACTCCCGGTTTTACAGACTTGGTTTACCCCCTATATCAACATACCTGTTTCCTAATATTAATTTTCACAGGCGACAGATATGTTGACCATTACAGCCTTCTTCCTTAGGATAAGGAGGTTATTGCCAAGCTTACAGAGTGCTTAGCTTTTCATGAAAGTTAATACATCACCTTGCAGTTCTACATTAATGGTATCCCCGGCCGCAAACTGGCCGGATAAAATATCTTGCGCTAGCGGATTCTCCAGTTCTTGTTGAATAGCGCGTTTAAGAGGCCTTGCGCCATAGACTGGATCAAAGCCAGCCTCGCCAATTTTATCCAGTGCAACGTCCGAAATAGTTAGCTGTATATCACGTTCCTGTAAACGCGAGCGTAGAGACTCGATTTGAATTTTTGCAATCGCACGTATATGGTCCTGGCCTAAAGGATGGAAGACCACGGTTTCGTCTATACGATTGATAAACTCAGGCCTAAAATGTCCACCCACGACTTCCATAACCGCCTGTTTCATTAACTCATAATTACCCTCTCCCGCAAGTTGCTGAATTAAATCAGAACCCAGGTTAGAGGTCATGATAATCACGGTATTACGAAAATCGACAGTTCTACCCTGGCCATCGGTTAAACGGCCATCATCTAATACCTGTAATAGGATATTAAACACATCAGCATGTGCTTTTTCCACTTCATCGAGTAGTATGACTGAATAGGGGCGACGGCGTACTGCCTCGGTTAAATAGCCGCCTTCTTCATAGCCGACATAGCCGGGAGGTGCTCCTACAAGGCGAGCTACTGAATGTTTTTCCATAAACTCAGACATATCTATGCGTATCATGGCATCTTCGGTATCAAACAAGAAGTGAGCTAGCGCTTTACATAGCTCGGTCTTACCTACACCTGTCGGACCTAAAAACAGAAATGAACCATTAGGGCGGCTAGGGTCTGATAAACCCGCACGTGAGCGGCGTACCGCATCACTGACTGCCTTAAGCGCTTCACTCTGACCAATCACACGATCCGCCAGTTGTTGTTCCATATTTAATAACTTGTCACGTTCGCCTTCGAGCATTTTAGCGACAGGTATTCCGGTCCATTTGGACACCACTTCGGCAATTTCATCTTCAGTTACTTTGGTTCTAAATAAAGTCATTTCCTGGGTTTCTGTTTCTGCTTGCGCTGCTAAATCTAGCTGGCGCTCAAGGTCAGGAATCGTGCTGTACTGTAGTTCAGACATACTCGCTAAATCACCACTACGGCTTGCGCTATCGAATGCATATCGGGCTTGCTCCAGTTGTGCTTTTATATTAGCCGAACCCTGAACTGATGCTTTTTCAGCTTTCCAGATTTCTTCTAAATCAGCAGACTCTCTTTCTAAATCAAGAATAAGTGTTTCCAATGTAGCCAGGCGTTTCTTAGACGCATCATCGGGTTCATTTTTCATCGCCTCACGTTCAATTTTTAATTGAATTAGGCGGCGATCCAGTTTATCCATGACTTCTGGTTTAGAGTCGATCTCCATACGAATGCGGCTGGCTGACTCGTCAATTAAATCGATAGCTTTATCGGGTAGCTGACGGTCGGCAATATACCGGTATGATAATTGTGCAGCTGCAATAATCGCAGGGTCGGTAATTTCAACACCATGATGCACCTCGTACTTTTCTTTGAGTCCACGCAAGATGGCGATGGTATCTTCTACCGTCGGTTCATCGACTAGCACTTTCTGAAAGCGTCGCTCAAGAGCCGCATCTTTCTCGATATATTGACGGTATTCATCCAGTGTAGTTGCGCCCACACAATGTAATTCGCCACGCGCGAGTGCTGGTTTGAGCATATTGCCGGCATCCATTGCACCTTCGGCTTTACCGGCACCCACCATGGTATGCAATTCGTCAATAAACAGAATAATCTGACCTTCCTGTTTAGCGAGATCATTGAGAACTGCTTTTAGACGTTCTTCAAATTCTCCTCTAAATTTAGCCCCTGCTATTAACCCAGCCATATCCAGTGATAATACGCGCTTACCTTTTATGCCATCCGGTACTTCACCATTGACGATGCGTTGCGCCAAACCTTCGACTATCGCGGTTTTACCCACGCCGGGTTCACCGATTAATACCGGATTGTTTTTGGTGCGTCGCTGTAAGACCTGAATGGTGCGGCGGATCTCGTCATCTCGGCCAATCACAGGATCTAGCTTGCCCTGTTCAGCGAGTTCTGTCAGATCTATGGTGTATTTTTTCAATGCATTGCGCTGATCTTCGGCATTTTCATCATGCACGTTTTCACCGCCCCGCACCTGAGTGATTGCCTGTTCGATTAACTGCTCTGTAACATTGGTCTGTTTTAATAGTTTTGCCAGTTGGCCCTTGCTTGCACAAGCAGCTAGTAAGAATATTTCGCTGGAAACAAAACTATCATTACGCTTAACAGCCAATTGCTCAGTCAAGTTTAATAGTTTATTCAAGTCATTAGAAACCTGAATATCACCGGCTGTTCCTGAAACGGACGGCATGTTATCAAGTTCTTTGCTTAATGATTGAGCCAACGCCTGAGTATTGATGCCTGCCTGGTTCAAAAGTGGCTTAATGCTACCGCCTTGCTGGTCGAGCATGGCCGATAACAAATGCATACCTTCGATAAACTGGTGGTCTTTGGCTAAAGCAAGGCTCTGCGCATCATTAAGCGCGCTTTTAAATTTACTGGTGAGTTTTTCTGGATTCATAGCAATACCCTTAAAATATGTAATTAAATTTAAAATGGGGGCAGGCGGGGAATTTTCAAGGTAGTGATGAGCGAACTGGCTGGGTGGGCAAATTCAGCAATGCTTAATTCGTGCCTAAATAGGGAATGTATCCCTTTAAAATCAATGTTATATATTATAATAATGGCTAATATTCAATGATTGAATATTCAAAATCCACCATTTTAGTATTTTTCATTAAAAACATATAAGTCACTGTTTTTAAATGTATCTTAATATCTAAAAGTACACTGGAAAATCCTGAGTCTTCAGTGTCATCCCTAACTCACCAAAACTTCGCGCAAAAAAACATGAGAAATGTCATGTCGTCACAACTAGAAATAGGACAAGTAGATATTGCCAGCATCGTCATTGATGTGTCATCACGTGATGATATTCCACTCATGCTATTTGGATTACAACAAAATCTTTGAAATAAGCTCTTTGCACAATTCTTCAGGAAGTCATTCGTTCTTAAAACCGGTGTTCATTTTCCAACGGATATTAATTTGCGATGCGATGAGGGCATTGATCCATTAATGTGTTACCTGGCATCAAAGCTATGAACTGCCCAACTGACGCCAGCATAAACACAACCTAACTGAGTTCAAACGGCAATGTCGACGTATTCAGATGCTACGCAACCCCACCTCCAAGGAAGACACTAAAAAACTGACTAAGGCTGACTTGATTTGCAAAGCAAATCAAGTCTATATCGATTTGGCTCAGCAATGCCTAAATCGAGTTGCTATCAGTTATAAATTATTAATAAGTGAATATAAGGTTCCCGACCTATTGTTGCTTGATATGCAGACCTTTCGTGATCACGGTGATCGACAAATTGCCCCGATAAGACGGCGTGTCATTGAAGGAGAAACAATCCCTCACGATGAAAAAGTATTTTCTTTATTTCAGCCACATACCGAATGGATTAGTAAAAGCAAAACAGAGGGGGCGTTGAATTGGGTATACGTGTCTGTATTATGGGTTCATGTCGCATCATAAGGTCTTGCAAAAAGAAACTAATGACAAAATAGCTATTGAAATGGTTAAAACGACACAGGAAAAATTTCCGAAGTTCAACGCATGCAGCTTTGATAAAAGTTTTTACAGCAAGGGCAATCAAACGAGACATGGAACGACAATGATTAACCAAACAAAAAAGCAAGTCGCCTAAATTTTTTTAAAGAAGTGAACTCATTTAGGGGTGGGTACGTTTAAAAAGTAGTCAAATAGTACTGCACCGAAAAAACTCGTAACAAGTAGGTGAATTTTAATCCCAACTGAGCCAATTTGAAAATTATTTCACTCGATTGGGTGTGGTTTTTTTATAAAAAAAACGGCTTTTTCGTTCAAGCACTAATTCAATTAATGTTTTATAGCAATACAAGCCTTGATAGGGGCCTGGGGCAGCTAATATTTTTTAGTAAACCCTCAGAAAATGGAAGGCTCAGGCGGGGAATGAACCAAAAAGTGCTGGTTCCCTCTGAATAATCTAGTGAAATAAGTTCAGTGGGGGGTATTTGTAAAATAGCCTTATTTTATCGCTTTAAACTTTAAGTTAATGCGGATGATTTTGGGAATTGTTACGCCTGCGTAAAGCCTATATGCTTTTGCCTTCTTCTGCTCTTTTTAGCAAATATTGACCATAGCTGTTCTTTGCCAGGGGTTTTGCCAGTTCAATTAATTTTTCTTTAGTGATAAAACTTTGTTCGAAGGCAATTTCTTCGATACAGGCAACTTTTAACCCTTGTCGTTTTTCAATGGTTTCTATAAATTGCGAGGCTTCTAACAGGCTTTCATGGGTTCCGGTATCTAACCAGGCATAACCTCGCCCGAGTAACTGTACTTTTAGCCGCTTTTCATTCAGGTATAGTTTATTTACCGTGGTAATCTCTAACTCTCCGCGCGCGGAAGGAGTCACTGTAGCCGCTTTTTTTACCACATCATTTGGGTAAAAATACAGGCCTGTGACGGCATAATTACTTTTGGGGTGACTGGGTTTTTCTTCCAGGCTGATAGCATTTCCATGTTGGTCAAATTCAGCAACACCATAGCGTTCGGGGTCGGCAACGCGATAGCCGAATACAGTTGCTTTATTATCCTGTTTGGCAATAGCGACGCCGGCTGCCAGCGTTTTTTTCAGGTCGTGGCCGTAGAAAATATTATCTCCTAACACAAGACATACGTCGTCATCACCAATAAAGTCTTTTCCCAGGATAAAGGCCTGTGCCAATCCATCAGGAGAGGGCTGTACTATATATTCAATCTGTAAGCCGATTTCTGAACCATCGCCCAGTAATCGTTTAAAGCTAGTTTGATCATCGGGTGTAGTGATTACCAATATTTCAGTAATTCCCGCCATCATTAATACCGATAGTGGGTAGTAAATCATCGGTTTATCATAAACAGGAAGGGCCTGTTTTGATATTCCTTTGGTAATAGGGTATAGGCGTGTGCCGGAGCCTCCAGCTAATATTATTCCTTTCATCATTTCTTAGTAAGTTAAGGTTGGATTGCTGTATGAGCGTGTTGGTGATGATTTCTGTTTGCTTGTTTGGTTGTCGATCAAAATTCGCTTGAAGTTAATCTATCAACAATCACAATTAAGCAGGGCTATGTTGTATTATACTTCGCGATCCAAGATCGCGTGAAGTATAAATATTGCTGGGGCAGGTATTATCCGTGCTTGATTAATTGTAGGAAATCTTCTTTTTCAGGCTCCTGAAAGCATTGAATTTGCGATAAACATGCATGGCCTATCTTTATTCTAAAACTGTGTTGGGTATCAAGAGCTAATATATGTGTCAGTATATTTCGTATCACGCCCGCGTGGGTGATTAGTAGCAGGTGTTTACCGGGGTGACTCGCATACAATGATTGCCAGGCTTTTATAGTTCGCTCTTGGAAATGAGTGAAGTGTTCACCATTCGGCGGAGGAAAGCTTACTGGATCAAGGTAAAACTGAGCCAGTAATTGCGGGTCAATCTGAGCGGCTGTTTTTCCTTCCCAGTCACCAAAATCAATTTCTTGAAAAGCGGAATTAACTTGTAATGGTAGCTGTCGTTGCTGAGATAGAGATTTGGAAAATGCATGGCAACGGCTTAGCGGTGAACTGATAATAAGATCCCATGGTGAATCGGCCGGAAGTTTATGTTGCATCTGTTTCCAGCCACTAGCACTGAGAGGGTCGTCGCTAATTCCACGATAGCAAGCACCCCCCTCAACTTCTCCATGGCGTAATAAATCGATAGTTGTTGTCACTAGAAACAAGCTAACGCTTTTTTACTCGAGCTAAAAAATAGGTGCATAGGGTATTTCTACTCAGATATATCTTACAAGGCTAATCTTGCGGATTGAATAGCGGCGCGAACTGTATTCGGTGCTGTGCCACCTATATGTTGGCGTGAGGCGACTGATCCTTGCAAGGATAGAACATCAAACACATCTGCTGTAATCATCTCTGAAAACCCCTGTAATTCAGCTAAAGAGAGTTCCGATAGGTCACGCTCTGACTCCAGACCCAGGCGCACAGCCAAGCCGACGACTTCATGGGCATCTCGAAAAGCCATGCCTTTGCGAACCAGATAATCGGCCAGATCTGTTGCAGTGGCAAAGCCTTTTTTTGCGGCGTTGAACATATTGTCGCGCTTCGCGGTAATATGCGGAACCATATCGGCAAAGGCGCGTAGGCAATTATTTAGTGTATCGGCGGTATCAAATAAAGGCTCTTTATCTTCCTGATTATCTTTATTATAGGCAAGAGGCTGGCTCTTCATCAGCATTAATAACGAAACTAGATGGCCGGTGACACGACCGGATTTGCCACGCACCAATTCGGGTACATCAGGGTTTTTCTTTTGCGGCATAATGGAAGAACCGGTGCAAAAGGCGTCGGGTAATTCAATAAAATCAAACTGCGCACTGGCCCACAACACCAGTTCTTCCGAAAAGCGTGATAAGTGCATCATGATGATGCTGGCAGATGCGGTAAATTCTATGGCAAAGTCACGATCGCTGACCGAATCCAGAGAGTTGGCAGAAGGACGGGAGAAACCTAGTAATTCAGCTGTCATTTCGCGATCAATCGGGTAGCTAGTTCCAGCTAAAGCGGCAGCACCTAGAGGCATGATATTAACGCGCTTCAGGCAGTCTTGCAGGCGTTCTTTATCGCGGACCAGCATTTCAAACCAGGCCATTAAGTGATGGCCAAAGGTTATTGGTTGGGCCACTTGTAAATGGGTGAAGCCTGGCATAATAGTCCCCGCTTCTTGCTCTGCCATATCCAGTAGGGCGAGTTGTAAGCGAGCAATCACCTTGATAATCGCATGAATCTCGCTACGCATATATAAACGTATATCAGTTGCTACCTGGTCATTGCGTGAACGCCCGGTATGCAGCTTTTTGCCTGCCATGCCGATTAAATCAGTTAAGCGTGCTTCGATATTCATGTGCACATCTTCTTGCTTAACCGACCACTGAAAATCATCGTTTGCTATTTCTTCGCTAATTTGTTGCAAACCCTGAAAAATACTATCGCGTTCCTGTGCAGATAATATACCGATTTTGCACAGCATAGTTGCATGCGCTATTGAGCCATCTATATCTTGTTGTGCCATGCGCTGATCAAAATCAACCGAGGCGGTAAATACCTCGACAAAAGCATCGGTTGCTTCTGAAAAACGGGCACTGGAAAGTTTGTCCTTATTAGCGGTAGTCATAAGCATAGGGTAGGGTTGGGAATTAAGTTGTTCATTATAACATTGATAGTTTTTTGTTCTCAAAACTAACTTACTTGGAAATTTCATCTAAAGAAGAAAGTTTTTTTAAACAAAAAATAAACTGTTTGTGGAATGATGTTAAATTTTTTTAAAATGCGGAGTGCAAAATGTATAGGCCAAAAATATCCTTTTAGATAAATCTATTTTACAATGTAAAATCTAGTATATGATCCTAAATACCTAACTTAATTAAAGAAAAAAGTTGCCCACAAAGGCTGTGGATAAGTCTGTGGATTAAACATGGAAAAATGGATCTAGAAGCTATCTTTAGTAGAGTAGTGTTAAATTGTATGAAATAAATACAATTCAAATTAGTCTAATTAAAACAGTTGACTGCGGATGTCAATAGCAAGTTCTCGAATGTTTTTTATAATAAATTTATGGTTTATATACGTATTTTTTCGTGTTTGCAAGTTGTGGAGTACTTTAGGGCAAAAGACTAGTTTTATGTACAATTAATGCTTAAAAATGGATATACGCGACAACGAGTCGCAGATCATGCATATTCGCACCCATCATGAACACCTAATCTTATGCATCGTGAACACTGATTCTTATCGAACGTGAACACCTATTCGCACCGGAACGTGAACACTTTTGGTGTTGCATGCGAATCGGTGTTCACG
>Ga0233442_1000425_pt1 | contig 43240 bp, 33 predicted proteins | sample SI_123_September_3_FD_182789 | JGI IMG/M metagenome (GOLD analysis project Ga0233442, IMG submission 182789) | Seawater microbial communities from Saanich Inlet, British Columbia, Canada - SI_123_September2016_150_MG | ecosystem: Environmental > Aquatic > Marine > Inlet | place: Canada: British... | reverse complement strand
TCAGGCGGCGGCGGCGGAGGAGGAAAGGGTTTCGGCGGCGGAGGAGGCGGCGGAGGAGGCGGCGGTGGCGGTGGCACCGTCACCACCACGACGACCACATACTCTTACTATGCAAACTTCGCGATCGGGTTGTGCGAAGGCGAGATCGGCCATGTCGGCCGCATCTGGGCCGACGGCAAACCGCTCGATATATCGAACCTCAATGTGCGCGTTCATCGCGGCGGCGAGGATCAGGCGGCAGACGACCTGATCATCGCGAAGGAGGGCGCGGGCAATGCGCCGGCCTATCGCGGTCTCGCTTACGTCGTGTTCGAGCGGTTGCCGCTGGCGGATTTCGGCAACAGGATTCCGCAACTGTCGTTCGAGATCATACGGCCGATCGGCAAGCTCGAGCAGATGACGCGTGCGGTGACGCTGATCCCCGGTGCGACCGAGTTTGGCTATGAGACATCTGCCGTGGTGCGCGTGCTCGGTCCCGGACAATCCGCGCCGGAAAACCGTCACGTCACCAATGCGGCGTCGAACGTCGTTGCCTCGCTCGACGATCTTCAGTCGACGTGCCCCAATCTCGAACGCGTCGCTATCGTTGTCGCGTGGTTCGGCAATGATCTGCGTGCAGGCAATTGCACCGTGCGCCCGTGCGTCGACAGCGCCATCAAGGTGACCTCGGGCAGGACGTGGTCGGTTGCGGGATTGGGCCGGGCAAGCGCGACAGTTGTCTCGACGGTAGAGGGGCGTCCGGCTTATGGCGGCACGCCGTCCGACGACAGCCTGCGCAACCTGATTGCAGAACTGAAGGCGCGCGGCCTGAAGATTACGCTCTATCCGTTTTTGATGATGGACATACCGGCCGGCAACACACTGACCGATCCATGGACCGGAGCGTCCTCACAACCGGTCTATCCCTGGCGCGGGCGCATCACATGCAGTCCCGCGCCGGGCGTGAGCGGATCGCCGGACGGTACAAGTGCAGCGGGGACGCAGATCGCGAGTTTCTTTTCCGGCGGCGGCGGCTGGAATTATCGCCGCATGATCTTGCACTACGCCAGCCTCGCGGTCTCGTCCGGCGGTGTCGATGCCTTCCTGATCGGCTCGGAACTGAAGGCGCTGACACGCGTTCGTTCGGCATCCGGCGTGTATCCGGCGGTACAGGCGCTGACCACGTTGGCTTCGGATGTAAAGGCTGTCGTCGGCGCAGGCACTGTCGTGACCTATGGCGCGGACTGGACCGAATACGGCTCTCACGTGATCGGCAGCGAGGTGCGCTTTCCGCTCGATCCGCTGTGGGCGTCATCGGCCATCGACGCCGTCGGCATCGATTACTATGCGCCTTTGTCGGACTGGCGCGACGATGCAGGACAGCTCGATGCGTCGCTCACGTCGTCGATCCATAACCGCGCCTATCTCGCAGCGAACCTGAACGGAGGCGAAGCCTATGACTGGTATTACGCCGACGATGCTGCGCGCGACGCGCAGATACGCGCGCCGATCACCGACGGTCTTGGCAAGCCGTGGATCTATCGGCCAAAGGATCTGTGGAACTGGTGGGCCAACCCGCACATCGAACGCGTCGGAGGTGCCGAGCTCGGCAGCGCGACGGCATGGACGCCGCGCAGCAAGCCGATCTGGCTCACTGAAGTTGGTTGCCCGGCCGTGGATAAAGGCGCGAACCAGCCCAGTGCGTTTCCCGATGCCAGATCGATCGAGGGCACCATTCCCTATTTCTCGAACGGCCAGCGCGATGACCTGATCCAGCGCCGCTACTTGGAGGCCGTCATCAGCGCGTTCGATCCGGCGTTCGGTGCGGATGAACTGAATCCCGTGTCGCCGGTCTATGGCGGTCGCATGCTTGATGTCTCCGGGCTTCATCTATGGACCTGGGATGCGCGGCCCTATCCGGTGTTTCCCGCCGCAGCGGATGTCTGGAGCGACGGGCCGAACTGGCAGACCGGGCACTGGCTGACCGGACGGCTTGGCGCCGCGCCGCTCGATGCGCTGGTCGGTACGATCCTCACGGATGCGGAGGTGGCCGATGCGCGCACGGACAACCTGCGCGAAAGCTGCGACGGCTATGTGGTGGATCGTCCGATGTCGCCGCGTGCGATGATCGATCCGCTGGCGATGGCTTATGCGTTCGATGCGACGGTGGCGGGCGGAGAGCTGACGTTCGTTCAGCGCGGCGCGCCGCCGGTCGCGGAAATTGCGGAGGACGAACTGGTCGATCCGCAGAAGGGTGCGCTGGCGCGGCTGACGCGCGGGCAGGAAACCGAATTGCCGCGCGAAGTCTCGTTTGGATTCACGGACGGCGCTGCCGACTATCGGCGTTCCGCCGTGACGTCACGGCGGCTGGTCGGCGGTTCGAATCGCACCCTGCAATCGGATTTCGCTGTCATCACAGACGATGCTGCCGCGATCCGCCGTGCCGATATCTGGCTGCAGGATCTATGGGCGGGGCGCGAGAGTATTGCGTTTTCACTCGGGATGAAGGCATTGCCGCTGACGCCGGGCGATGTGGTCGGCGTGACGATCAATGCGCGGCGGCGGCTGTTCGAGATTTCCGAGCTCGTGGACACGACTTCGCGGCAGATCAAGGCGCGGAGTATCGATCCCGAGGTGTTCTCGGTGCCGCTGTTTGTGCCGCGCGTGAAGCCACCCGTCATTCCGCCGGCGCTGGGGCCGGTGCAGGCGCTGGTGCTCGATCTGCCGAGCATCGATTCATCCGAGCCGCCGGTGCTGACGCGGCTGGCGATCTTCGCCGATCCCTGGCCGGGTTCGGTGACGGTGTGGCGTTCGACCGACGGTTTGAGCTTCGAGAAGGCGGCGACAGCGTTCGTGCCATCGGTGATCGGTGAAACGCTCGATGCGCTTCCGGCTGGCCCAACAAGTTGCTGGGATCGCGGCGGCGAGGTGCATGTGGCGCTTTACGGCGGCGCGCTGGCGTCAGTCACTGAGGCGCGGGTGCTCGATGGCGCGAATGCCGCCGCGGTGCTCAATACAGCGGGGACATGGGAAATCCTGCAGTTCGCCAATGCTGAACTGGCCGGAGACAAGACCTACAAGCTGTCGCGGTTGCTGCGGGGGCAGGCGGGCAGCGAGTATGCCGTCGCCGATCCGCTGCCCGCGGGGTCGCCGTTCGTACTGCTCGACGACTATGTGGTGACGATTGCGCGCGGTCTTGGCGCGCTTGATCGTGCCATCGATCTACGCATCGTTGCAACCGGCCGCAGCCACGACGATCCTTCGGCTTTGGCCATGACTGTAACGCCGCAGCCCACGGCGCTGATGCCATTGTCGCCTGTCTACGTCAAAGCGGTGCGCGCAGGCGATGGCATTCATGTGTCGTGGATCCGGCGCACCCGCCGCGACGGCGACAACTGGGGCGTCGAGGTGCCGCTCGGAGAAGACGCCGAGGCTTACACGCTGGATATTCTTTCCGGCGCGTCCGTGGTGCGGAGCATTTCGTCCTCTGCGCCGTCGGCGCTTTACGCCGCTGCCGACGAACGCGCCGACTTCGGCGCGCCGCAATCAAGTCTGCATGGCCGCGTGTCGCAAATGTCGAGCACGGTCGGGCGCGGGCATCCAACCGAATTCACTCTCACACTCTGAGCAATCATGACAGACACAGTCCATCTCGGGTTGCCTTTCATCGAAGGCAGCCAGGCGCAGAAGCATGTCACGCACAATGAGGCACTACGGATTCTGGACGCCGTGGTGCAGATCGGCGTGCTCGACACCGATCGTACCACGCCGCCGCTCGCACCTGCGGGCGGCGACCGCCATATCGTGGCGAGCGGCGCGACCGGTGCATGGTCTGGACAAGCGGACGCAGTCGCCGTCTTTGAAGACGGCACATGGCGCTTTCTGACCCCGAAGCTCGGCTGGTGTGCGTGGTCGGACGCCGACGGTGCGTTGCTCGTCTATGACGGTGCGGCGTGGACCGAGGCCACCGGCAGCGGCGCCATGCCGGGCAGTGTCGCGCAACTCGGTATCAACGATACTGCCAGCGCTCCGAACCTGCTCACGGTGAGGTCGAACGCGGCGCTGTTCAATGCTGTCGCCGTCGCCGGCGGAGGCACCGGCGATATCCGTCTGCAAATCTCCAAAGAGGCCAGCGCGAAAACCGCGTCGTTGGTGTTCTCGGATGCATTTTCGGGCCGCGCAGAATTCGGTCTGATCGGCTCCGACGCTTTCAAGCTCAAGGTCTCGAACGACGGATCTACGTTTGTCGAAGCGCTGGCGATCGACCAGAGTTCGGGCAATGCCACGTTTCCGCGTGGCCTTGCGCTGACCGGTGTGATTTCTCCGTCGCAGATTACGTCGAACCAGAACGACTACACTCCAACCGGCATTGCATTTGCGTCCGTGGTCAATCTCTCGTCCGATGCCTTGCGCAGCGTATCGGGACTGGCGGGCGGGGCGGAGGGCCGCATCATCACGCTCATCAATACAGGCAGCCAGATCGTCTCGCTGCTGAGTGAGAGTGCGTCATCGATGGCCGCCAATCGCTTTGCGCTCGGGAGCGATCTTGCCATTGGCGCGAAGCAGGCGGTGATCCTGCGCTACGATGGCACGGCGTCTCGCTGGTATGCGGTCGCGCGGCCGGGTGGCCGGGAAGTGCTCACCGCGAACCGCACCTATTATGTGCGCACGGACGGCAACGACAGCAACGACGGACTTACCAATACCTCTGGTGGGGCCTTTCTGACGATTCAAAGGGCGATCAATGTCGCCGCCGGGCTGGATCTGTCGATTTACAGCATCACGATTCAGGTCGCCGACGGCACATATACCGGCGGCGCCATCGTCAATGCGCCCTGGATTGGTGCCGGGGATGTGACACTTCAGGGCAATGTCTCGACGCCGGCCAATGTGGTGATCTCGACGACCGGCGTGCACTGCATTTCCGTTCAGAATAATGGCCGCTTGAGAGTCGGAGGCGTCAAATTCCAAACCATGACCTTCGGTATCGCGCTCGCGGCCACGTCCGGAGGCAAGATCGATATTGTTTCGCCGGTCAACTTCGGCGCCTGCGCGACGTTTCACATGAACGCGGATGGCGGCGGCAAGATCCTGTGTTCATCGAATTACACGATTTCCGGAAACACCCCCGCTCATGCGGTGGCGATTTCTTTTGGATATTTCTACGTTGCAGGAAATACCATCACCATTACGGGGTCGCCTTCACTGGGTACGTTCGCGCAGTCCACCCGCACGGGTTACATGGAATGGATCAGCAATACATTTTCGGGATCAGCGACAGGCGCGCGCTATAGCACCGCGACCGGCGGGGCCATCTTCGTCAATGGCGGGGGAACGAGCTATCTGCCCGGCAATTCCGCCGGCTCGGTGACGTCGCCCGGGTGGTATGGGTGAGTTCGATGTCCGCGGCTTGGCCGGTGCGAGGCTCACACCACTGCCGAAAAAGGCCTTAAGCAGCGGGAGCCGGGAACGCGATGGCGTGTACATCAACGCCGTGTTTCGCCGGATCTGATTCCATAAACAACGTCCACTGATCGTTACAGCCCGCCCCTGGCGGGCTGTTTTCATTTGGAGAACTGACATGACACTCGCATCACTGCGTGATCGCCTTTCCGCGCCTGTGGAGTGGGCCGCCAGCCAGGTCGCGGCTCGGCCCAAGGCCACGCTGATTACCTGGATTACGTCGCTCGCACTCACCGCGTGGGTGTTCTGAAATGGCGACGGAGTCTTACAATGTCGCGCTCACGCGGCTGCTGAAGGACGAGGGCGGTTACACCGATCATCCGTCCGATCCCGGTGGGCCGACCAATTTCGGCATCACGCTTGCTGACGCGCGGCGCTACTGGAAGGGCAACGCTACCGCGGACGACGTGCGTGCCTTGCCGCAAACCGTCGCGCGGAAGATCTATCGCGAGCGTTACTGGAACGCGCTGCGCTGTGACGAACTGCCGGCCGGTGTCGACTACGCGGTGTTCGACTATGGGGTGAACTCCGGCGTCGGCCGTGCGGGGAAGGTGCTGCGACGGGTGTTGAAGCTGTCCGATCGCACCAGCATCGTGAGCGATAAGGTCATCGCAGCAGCGGGAGAACGCGCCGCGAGCGATCTTGTCATCGCGATCTGCGCGGAGCGCATCGGGTTTCTGCGCGGCTTGAAAACATTTCCGGTGTTTGGGCGCGGCTGGACCGCTCGTGTCAACGGCGTGCGCGCCGCGGCGCTGGCGATGGCGCAGAGCCGTCCGCTTGCGCCGGTCGCGAGTGCGCCCGCCGAGGCATCGCCAGGCAAGGCTGTCGTGCCTGTGAAAATTCCGGCGGGGCCGGCGTCCGCCGGCGCGGTGATCGCCGCGGGCGCGGCGAGTGCGGCGGCGACCTCGCGGCTTGAAGTGGTTGCGATGGTTGCTGGGGCAGCGGCGGTGACCGCGCTGGCGATCTTTCTCATCTGGCGCTGGCGGCACCGCGCGCATCAGGAAGCGGCGGTGATGCCGCCTGTGGAAGGGACATCCAATGGATTGGGGTAACATTGCAAGGCAGGTGATCGGGCTCGGCGCACCGATTCTCGGGACCGCGCTGGGCGGTCCGCTCGGTGCTGCTGCGGGACGCATTCTCGCCGAGGTCGTCGGCGCGTCCGACGCAACGCCGGAGGCGGTCGGCAAGGCTCTGACGACGAGCAGTGCGGATCAGATCGCGCAGGCAGAGAATACATGGGCCGAAGCCATTCGCGCCGAAGCGGAGGCCGCGCGTGGTTCGGTCGCCGAGACGCAGGCGACGATCCGCGCGGAACTCGGCAGCGAGGATTTACTTCAACGGCTCTGGCGTCCGCTTTACGCGCTGGAACTGACTTTGGAATGCGCCGCCCTCTGGGCTGTCCTGGTCCACGAATTCTGGACCGGCGACATGACGGCGATCAACGCCCTGATCGGCGCGACGGGCCTTCTGGTCAGCTATTGGGGGTTCCGATTCGGCGTGTTAGGCGTCTACATGAGCGGCCGGACCCGTGAAAAGGTCTGCGCCGCCACCGGCCAGAATGACCCCGGCGTCTTCGGCAAGCTGGTCAAGGCGGTGGTGAAGAGGAAGTGAGTATGGAGAAAAAGTAATCTCCGGCGCGGCTTTGTTCATGAGGCATTCACTGCTGCGCCGTTCATCTAGGTTATCTTGAACCTGCCATTCGGAGGTGACGTTGCGCCTTCTCGTTGTTGAAGACGATCCCGATCTCAACCGCCAGCTCACGACGGCTTTGTCCGATGCGGGCTATGTCGTTGACCGCGCATTCGATGGCGAGGAGGGGCACTTCCTCGGTGATAGCGAGCCTTACGATGCGGTGGTGCTGGACATCGGCCTGCCCAAGATGGACGGCATTTCGGTGCTGGAAGCGTGGCGTCGCAACAAGCGCACCATGCCGGTGCTGATCCTCACAGCGCGCGACCGCTGGAGTGACAAGGTACAGGGCTTCGATGCCGGCGCCGACGATTATGTCGCCAAGCCGTTCCACCTTGAGGAAGTGCTGGCGCGGATCCGCGCGCTGCTGCGGAGAACTGCGGGTCACGCCCAGTCCGAACTGACCTGCGGGCCGGTGATGCTGGATACCCGCACCAACCGCGTCAGCGTCAACGGCAATCCCATCAAGATGACGTCGCACGAGTATCGGCTGCTGGCCTATCTGATGCATCATTCCGGCCGCGTGGTGTCGCGCACCGAGCTGGTCGAGCATCTGTACGATCAGGACTTCGACCGCGACAGCAACACCATCGAGGTGTTCGTCGGGCGCATCCGCAAGAAGCTCGACGTCGATATCATCCAGACCGTGCGCGGCCTCGGCTATCTGCTGACGCCGCCGCCCGCAACCAATGCGCATTAGAATATGATAAGTTCAGGTGGAGCGGAATGCTTCCACCGTCATTGCGAGCGGAGCGAAGCAATCCAGAGCAACGCAAATGACTGGATTGCTTCGTCGCAAGTGCTCCTCGCAATGACGCGTGATTGGACGCGCGCTACGCACGGGGAGAATTTTTGACCCGCCGCACGAAATCTCTCGCGACACGGCTGTTTCTGTCCGCGACGGCCTGGGTGGTGCTGATCCTCGTCATCACCGGCATTGTGCTGTCGACGGTCTACAGGCGCTCGACCGAGCGCGCCTTCGACCGCCGGCTCAATTTCTATCTCCGCACATTGATCGCCGAAGCGGCGCAACCTGACGATCCGAACGACAAAAGCGACAAGTCCGAAAGATCCGTGCAGTCGCTCGGCGAGCCGCTGTTCGAACTGCCGTTGTCGGGCTGGTACTGGCGCATGGCGCGCACCGACGGCGACAAGCCGGAAGTGCGTGCATCGCGCTCGCTGTGGGATGCCTCGCTGCCGAAGCTCGAAGATCAGGGCGTCGAACTCGATCAGTCCGGCGTGCGGCTCGGCTATGTCACCGGCCCGGAAAACCAGCATCTGCGCATGGTGGAGCGGCCGGTTGATCTTGGTACCGAGGGAAAATATCTCGCCACCGTCGCAGGTGACGCCACTGAAATCTCCGAGGAAACCTGGGCCTTCAATAGCTATCTGGCGCTGACGTTCGCGGCGCTGACGGTCGGCCTGCTGCTGACCACGATCTTTCAGGTGCGGTTCGGTCTGGCGCCGCTGAAGCGGATTTCCAACTCGCTGGCCGCCATCCGCTCGGGGCAGGCGGAGCGGCTGGAGGGTGAGTTTCCGGAGGAGATCGCGCCGCTGGCGCGCGAAACCAACGCGCTGCTTGATGCGAACCGGGCCATCGTCGAGCGCTCGCGCACCCATGTCGGCAATCTCGCACACGCGATCAAGACGCCGCTCTCCGTCATCGTCAACGAGGCCGGAGCCAATCGCGGCGATCCGTTTGCGGCCAAGGTTCTGGAACAGACCGACATCATGCGCGATCAGGTCGCGCATCATCTGGAGCGTGCTCGCATCGCCGCGCGTGTGACCACCATCGGCACCATCACCGAGGTCGCGCCGGTGATCGAGGCGCTGGCGCGGACGATGGAGAAGATCCACCGCGACCGGGATATCCTCATCGACGCGGAAATCAACGACGGCGCGAAGTTTCGCGGCGAGCGGCAGGACCTTGAGGAGATGGCCGGCAATCTCGTCGACAATGCCTGCAAGTGGGCGGGTCAGCGGGTGTTCATCGAAGTATTGATAGAGCGTTCGGCGGCGAATGCGCTCGATCCGATCCTGCGCATCATTGTCGATGACGACGGCCCGGGTCTGTCACCCACGGAGCGAACCCAGGTGGCCCGCCGCGGCCAGCGTCTGGACGAGACCAAGCCGGGTTCCGGCCTCGGCCTGTCCATCGTCACCGATCTGGCCCAGCTTTACGGCGGCAGTTTCACGCTCGGGGCGGCTCCGATCGGCGGTCTGCGCGCGGAACTGGTGCTGCCGGGGGTGTGATCGCCGCCGCTCTGTCGCCCCATTCGTCCGTTCCAAAGCGCCCGCCGATAGAAATTGATGGGGAAAAACGCTGAAATCTCGCGCCTGTTAACAGTGGGGATAATTACCCATGTGGGACGAATCGGGTACTCCACCCCTAGTGGGATCACTGCTCGCGACCTACCAGACCAGCGTGCAAAAACTTGATCCGTTTGACTGATTCCGGAGTGGTCCAGATGTCACGAGTTCCCAAAATGCACAAAAATGGGACCTGCTGAACCAAATTGGTCGTTGCACGTTTGTTTCCTGTGAGTTAGACACTCAAAGGTTGCGAATAGCCACTTGACTCCCTGATTCGGCTTCTATAAAAGCCGCGCCTTTTTGAATTGAGTCGCTATTATGAAAGTCGGTGTCATGTCTAAATTTGACGAGCTAGCGCGGGTTTTGTTCGAGGGCGATGTCGTCGCCACCGACTTTAAAACCATGCCCGGCACCGGAGCCGATCTTTCTAGAGACCAAATGGCAAAATCCCTTTTGGAATCAATGAAACGAGTCGGTTTAGTTCGGGATGGCAAGCTGGTAAGCCCCGAATAAAATTTAGTATCAGGCAGTATACAACCTGTACGTTTGTCGCCTATGACGTTTCTATGTCAAAGGCTGATTTTGTTCGATCTTTGCAGTTTGAAAGTAAGGCGCTTAGTCCCTTTGATATCTCTCAAAGGCTAAGGCAGCTTCATGGCTGTGTATCGGTATGTCAGTTAGACCCAGATCTGTCGTCAGCCGAATATCGCGGCTATATGGTCCGATATCGAGAAAAGCGGGATAGGTCTCCAGAGAACCCCGAGCTGTATGTCTGCGTCGTATCTGCGGACCAGTCGATCGCTTGGCAACAACTCACCTGGGCCAAGGAGATATTGCAAATCTTAGATCGCCCCGAACATCGCACCGGCAATAGGACAGCGCTTGGGGCGATGATGGATGTGCGTAAAGTGCGCACTCCAAATGGCAACGGAACGCCATTGAATGTAATGGCAGATAAAAACGGTCTAACCTTAGCGCTCGGTAGTCGAATTCCACAGGTCTATCGCAACAGCTTGCGTGGTACCCGCACGCGGCCCTCCAATGATGCACTTGAAGCGATGCTTCTGGTTCCCAAAGAACTAATCGATTGGCTTCTATCCGACGAGTTCGAAAGACAGTTCGAACAAGCGCTCGTTGAATGTAACGATTGAACGGGCAGCTTGATGCTACAGCGCTACCGTATGCTCTGATTCTCAGGGCACTCTAGATGGGGCGCGCTTTGGTGGGCCATCAAGCCGATCTGGCTTAAATAATTGAATGTCCTAATTCCGCGCCTCTAGGCCTTGGACACCGGCCGCGGTACGGCCTGCCGCAATCTGGACGGCGGTGGGCTAGGGCCCGAAGCCGTAATCCACCCCCAAATCCCTGTTTCTCAACGCGAAATTAACGACGTCCCGGCTATCACACCCGGTGGACACCTGCCGGTGCCACCGAAGGTGAGCGTTTGGGCGCATGAGCCAATCGTCGATCGAGCGATTGAGAGAGTATCTCGGGCAGCTTCCGCCGAAGGCGCAAGCGTTGCTGATGCGCGAGTTCGAGCGTGCGATCGAGCGCGGCGAGGACGTGACCGTCGCCAATTTCGTGCTCGAGCAACTGCGCATGATCGTCCGCTCCTCGAGCGATGATATGACCCCGCGCGCCGACGACCCGATGCGGCGGGTGTTCCGTCCGCTCGAGCCGTTTCTGGTCGAGAATGTTGCCCATATCCGGCCCGGCCAGATCCGGCGGTCGTCGTTGGCTCCGATCTGGATGTGGCTCGGACACGAGGGCAACCCCGACGCCGTTCGTGCCTTCGAAGCTGCGCTGGAGCAGGGCGCGACACCGGACATCAACGCAGCGGTCCGCGCCATGCAGATCGCCGCTTCCGACGCCATTGCCAATGTGACCGGCGCTCTCTCCAGCGGAGAGCGCCAGCGCACGCTTGGCCGTCTCGGCGCGCCGAGCGTGGTAGAGGATATTGCGCCGATCGGTGCCGTCCTCGCCGCCAGCGACGTGCTCGACAAGCTCAGCGCCAAGCTGCCCGGCCAGATCCGGGTATTTGCGGACTCCCACGTCGCCTCGGCGATGTCCGCGCTGAATCTCCCGGCGCTGCAGACCCCGCAAGTGCTGCCGTTCGCCGTCTCGCTGGTGCTGCAGCGGCTGGCGGCGCCCTGGCAGATCGTCCGCCTCGGCATTGCGGTCGCGGCCTCCGACGACGAAATCCGTGTTGCCAGCACGCCGTTCGGTGCCACCGTGACGATGGCGATCCACGACCTGTCGCGCGTCGCCTCCGAACTGCGCAACGACATCAAGCGCGGCCAGTTCCAGGACACCTCCAATCATCTCAAAACACTGCATGACGGCGTTCGCGGTCTGCGGACCGAACTCGACATCCGCTCGGATTCGGCATGGGGCAGGCAACTCGCCGCGATCCGCGCCGAGATTTCCAACTCGCTGCAATCGGAAATCGACAGCGTGCCCGGCCGTGTGCGCCGGCTGCTGCGGCAGGGGCCGGACAAGGATGTGACCACGGCGAACCGGATCGATCCGGTGGACGTCGAGGAGACCGCGGCGCTGATCGACTTCGTCGCCGTGTGTCGCAACTATGCCAGCGAACTTGCGATCAACGAGGTGTCGCTGCGCGCCCACACCGAGCTGCAGCACTACGTCGAGAAGGCCACCGAGACCCTGGTGGAGTCCCTGCGCACCCATGACGAGAAGGTTCGCGCCTTCCGCATGATGCAGATGAAGGTCGCGATCCGGTTCTGCGAGGTGATGTATGGCCCGGATTACGCATCGCTGATGAGCAAGGCCGCCGAGATGACGCGGCCGGGCGAGCGCAAGGCGGCTGAGCCGGTAAAGCCCGCCAAGCAGCCGCGTGCCGGTTGATCTGGCGCAACACCGCCCGGCGGTTGTGCGGCATTAATCCCCCCACACATCAATTCCCGCCGAAAGGCCGAACTTCGGCCAGTGTGGAATAAGGCGAACTTCGGATTCAGGACACTGGAAACGCATTGAATCCGTGACAGAAATGTCAATTGCGCCCTTCCGCCAGCCATGGTGTAACCCGGCCGGAATGACTGCCTGTAGTGGTTCTAGTGATCCGATTCTGACATTCGCGCCCTGTTTCAGCAGGCATCATCGCGAATGTCAGAATCAAAGGACCACTAGCAAGTATAAGTCTCGTGGAGTTTTGGATTTGACATTCGCCTTACGGACCAGCCGCCAAGTGGTGGGCGAATGCCAAATCCACTCCATGAGTTTCGCCGGGAACCCCATGGAATGACGCTTTGGTTCGTGTTCGCTCTGATGACAGCCGCCGCGGTATTTGCCGTGCTGTGGCCGCTTGGGCGCGGCAATACCTCGGCGCGCGAGGGCAGCGAGACGGTGGTCTACAAGGACCAACTGGCCGAAGTTCAGCGCGATGCGGCTGCCGGCATGATCGGTGCCAACGAGGCGCAAGCCGCGCGCGTCGAAATCAGCCGCCGGCTGCTCGCAGCCTCGGACGCTGAGGCGGCCGCATCCTTGCCGTCGAGCCTCTGGTTCCGCCGCGCCGTCGCCCTGATCGCGCTTGCCGGTCTGCCGCTGGTTGCCATCGGGCTCTACGCGTCATTCGGCTCCCCATCGCTAGGCGACTTTCCGCTGGCAGAGCGCAGCCGTGCGGCGGTCGCGACCGCATCGATGGACAAGCTGGTGGCGCAGGTCGAATCCCATCTCGAGAAGAACCCGACCGACGGGCGCGGCTGGGAAGTTCTCGCGCCGGTTCTGGCGCGGATCGGCCGCTACGACGACGCGGCACGGGCCTGGCGCAACTCCATCACCTATAACGGCGAGAGCGCATCGCGCCGCGCCGATCTCGGCGAGGCTATCGCGGCGTCGAGTGGCGGCGTGGTGACTGCCGAAGCCAAGGCCGAATTCGATCGCGCCATCGCACTCGATCCTACCGAAGTGAAGGCGCGTTATTTCGCCGGTGTCGCCGCCGAACAGGATGGCCGCAAGGATGACGCCGCGAAGATCTGGCGCGCGATGCTGGCGTCGGCGCCGCAGGACGCGCCGTGGCGTCCGCTGATACAGGAAGCGCTGATGCGCGTCGGCGTCGTCGCGCCCAAGCTTTCCGATGACACCATTGCCGCCGCCAAGGACATGTCGGAGGGCGATCGCAATACCATGATCCGCGGCATGGTGGATCGTCTCGCCACGCGGCTGAAGGACAACGGCAACGATGTCGAGGGCTGGTTGCGTCTGGTGCGGGCCTATATGGTTCTCGGCGAACGCGACAAGGCGCAGGCTGCGCTCGCCGATGCGCGGCAGGCCGTCGGCAACGACGCGGCGCGGCTGCAAATTCTCAACGACGGGCTCAAAAGCCTTGGACTGGATGGATAATGCGAGTTTCATCCTTCACCTCATTGCGAGCGGAGCGAAGCAATCCGGTCTTGATCCAGCAAGAGCTGGATTGCTTCGTCGCAAGCGCTCCTCGCATACAAACTACGTGCCGGATGAGAGGCGACCCATGACACGCAAGCAGCGGCGATTGACATTGATCGGAGGCTCGCTCGCGGTGCTGGCGGTTGCGGCTGCGCTCGTCCTCAACGCGTTGCGCGACTCCATCCTGTTCTTCTCGACGCCGACCATGGCCGCCGAAAAGCACATTCAGCCCGGCCAGCGCTTCCGCCTCGGCGGAATGGTGCGCGAAGGATCGCTGGTGCGCGGCGAGCAGCTTAAAGTGAAGTTTGATGTCACCGATGGAAACTCAACCTTGCCAGTGACTTATCAGGGCATTCTTCCAGACCTGTTTCGCGAGGGGCAGGGCATCGTTTCCGAGGGTGCGCTCGATGCGCAGGGCGTGTTCAAGGCCGACACGGTTCTTGCAAAGCACGATGAGAACTACATGCCCAAGAACGTTGCCGAGGAACTGAAGAAGACCGGCCACTGGAAGGATGACTACGACAGGAAGCCGCAAAAGGCTCCGAGTGTGCAGGGAGCCGCCAAGTGATCGCCGAGGCAGGACATTACGCACTGGTTCTGGCTCTGGTTCTGGCTCTGATCCAGTCGGTGGTTCCAGTGATCGGTGCGCGCCTGCGCGATCCGGCGCTGATGAATGTCGCGCGCTCCACCGCGCTGACACAGTTCGCATTCACCGCCGTGTCATTCACCGCACTGACCTGGCTTCATGTGACATCGGATTTCTCGGTTACGAACGTGTTCGAGAATTCCCATTCCCTGAAGCCGATGATCTACAAACTCACCGGCGTATGGGGAAACCACGAAGGCTCGATGCTGTTGTGGGTCCTGATCCTGGCGCTGTTCGGCGCGCTGGTGGCGGCGTTCGGCAATAATCTGCCGCGCTCGCTGCGGGCTCATGTGCTGGCGGTGCAGGCGTGGGTCGGCACAGCGTTCTATCTGTTCATCCTCGCCACATCGAACCCGTTCGCGCGGATCGCCAATCCGCCGATGGAGGGACGCGATCTCAATCCGATCCTGCAGGACATCGGCCTCGCGATCCATCCGCCGATGCTCTATCTCGGGTATGTCGGTTTCTCGATCTCGTTTTCGTTCGCCGTAGCGGCACTGCTCGAAGGCCGCATCGATGCGGCCTGGGCGCGGTGGGTGCGACCATGGACGCTGACGGCGTGGATTTTTCTGACGCTCGGCATCGCGATGGGCTCGTACTGGGCCTATTACGAGCTCGGCTGGGGCGGCTGGTGGTTCTGGGACCCGGTGGAGAACGCCTCGCTGATGCCGTGGCTCGCCGGTACTGCGCTGCTGCATTCCGCCGTGGTGATGGAGAAGCGCGACGCGCTGAAGGTCTGGACCGTTCTGCTTGCGATCCTGACGTTCTCGCTGTCGCTGCTCGGCACCTTCCTGGTGCGTTCGGGCGTGCTGACCTCGGTGCATACCTTCGCCAGCGATCCGTCGCGGGGCGTGTTCATTCTGATGATCTTGTGTCTGTTCATCGGTGGCAGCCTCAGCCTCTATGCGTGGCGGGCGACGACGCTGAAGCAGGGCGGGTTGTTCGCCCCGATCTCGCGCGAGGGCGCGCTGGTGCTGAACAACCTGTTGCTGACGACCGCCTGCGCGACCGTCTTCGTCGGCACGCTGTATCCGCTGGCGCTTGAGGTTCTTACAGGCGACAAGATTTCCGTCGGTGCGCCGTTCTTCAATCTGACGTTTGCACCGTTGTTCCTGCCGCTGATGATCGCGGTGCCGTTCGGTCCGCTACTGGCGTGGAAGCGCGGCGACATCGTCGGCGCGTCGCAGCGCCTGACCGCGGCCGGCATCGTTGCGCTGGTGACGATGGCGGTGCTGTGGGCCTGGACCAAGGGCGGCGGCGCGTTCGCACCGCTGATGATCGGCATCGCGGTGTTCGTTGTGATCGGAGCGATGACCGACATCGTGGAGCGCACGCAACTGTTCCGCGCACCGCTGACGACCTCACTTCATCGTGCGCGCGGCCTGCCGCGTTCGACGTGGGGCTCGGCGTTTGCTCACGCGGGGCTTGGCATTGCGCTGATCGGAATTGTCTGTGAGACGACGTGGAATTCGGAGAGCATCGCATCGATGAATCCGAAGGATGTCGTCACTGTCGGCGGCTATCAGGTGCGCCTCGATGATGTGACGCAACAGCAGGGCCCCAATTACCGCGAGGCGATTTCGCATTTCACGGTGATGCTGGACGGCAAGACCATCGGCATCCTTTCGCCGTCGAAGCGCGACTTCGCGACGCGCAACATGTCGACCACCGAGGCTGCGCTGCTGACGCGGGGCGCGAGCCAGGTTTACATCTCTCTCGGTGATGCTCATGCCGACGGATCGATCGCGGTGCGGATCTATCACAAGCCGATGGTGCTGCTGATCTGGTTCGGTCCGGTGCTGATGGCGTTCGGCGGGCTGCTGTCGCTGACCGACCGGCGGTTGCGCGTCGGCGCGCCGAAACCGGCAAAGGCGGGCAAGAAGGCCGGCGCGTTGCAGGCGGCAGAGTAGCTGCGATGAAGCGCATTCTGGCGGCCTTGTTCGCGATCATGCTGACGGTAATGCCGTCGGCGCTTTACGCCGTGCAGCCCGACGAGATCATGGCCGATCCGGCGCAGGAGGCGCGGGCGCGTAACCTGTCGCGCGAATTGCGCTGCATGGTTTGTCAGAACCAATCCATCGACGATTCCGATGCGCCGCTGGCGCGCGATCTGCGTCTGCTGGTACGCGAGCGGATCGCGGCAGGCAGTACCGACCAGCAGGTGATGGACTTTCTCGTCGCGCGCTACGGCAAGTTCGTGCTGCTGAAGCCGCCGGTCGGGCGTGACACGCTGATCCTATGGCTGCTGCCGCCACTGGTTCTGGCTGGAGGCGGCGTTGCGCTGTGGTTCTACAATCGCCGCCGCAATCGTGCGGCCGCTAATGAGGAGGGTGCGTCATTCCAACTCACCCCCGAGGAAGAGGCGCGGCTGGAAAAGCTGATCGCCGCTCAGGAATCGCCGGAAAAGCCGGTTTAACGCGCGTTTTGGACCGGTTCCGGGGCGGCATTCCCCGCGGCCTCGTTTGCGGGGGTCCAGCCCAAGGCCAGTAATTTTGCAGGATTGACAACAAGCGGGCGTCCAATGCGGTCCCACGCATCGCTGTGCCCGGTCGAACGGCACAGGATCTCGATCAACCGTTCAGGCACATTTAGCAATCCGGCCCGGCGACCAATTTGGGCCCGCATTTGAGAGATCAACGCGCCAAGCGTCACCGGCTCCGGGTCGGCGACAACGTAGGTCGTGTTCAGCGCGTTCTCGCTTCGCAGCACTGTAAGCACGGCCGAATTGAAATTGTTTACGGTCAGGACGGAACGCTTGGTCCGCAGTGCGCCGAATGGCAACGGAGCGCGCAGCGCGGCGATACGGTGCAGGGTGGCGATGTTTCCCTTCGCTCCGGCTCCAAGCGTCACGACGGGGCGCAGGATCGTGTACGGCGCGCCGGTAGACGCCAGCGCCCTTTCCGCCGCCAACTTCGCGCGTCCGTAGGTCGTAGTCGGGCGCGGTTCTGAGAGCTCAGTTTGAACGTCATTGGAAAAGGGGCCGACCTGAGCCGCGATGGACGAAATAAAGATGAACCGAGAAACACCGGCAGCTTTTGCATCCGCCGCGAGTGCCGCCGTCCACCGATGGTTGACTCTGTCGATTTCATCTTCGCTGTAATCGCCGTGCGCGAGGGCAGCCAAATGAACGACCGCATGAACACCGTCAAAGTTTGGCGGTGCTGATCGCGTTGAACGGATCACGTGGTAGCCCGCAGTGGCCAGGAAGGGCGCAAGATGCGACCCTAAGAAACCTTCAGCTCCGGTGACCAGTACCCTCATACTTCCCCCCTCACGGTGGGTTTAATAAGGCCCCCAATTTTTGTATGCCCTGCAATATTCCCCGCTTGGAACCGCTAGACAAGGCGCTGAAAACACCAGCGTTTTTGCTTTTTCCGATCATGTTACGAGAAAACTGCAAGGTTACAAAACATTAATTCCCCCGTCAGAGCGCGGTAAGGCCGCGTGCCCCATCTTCCGGAGCACAGGTGCACACATGCACCGCGAGATTCGCACCCCGTTTTCGCCGTTCTCCTGGAGATTGTTCATGACCGACCACCCCACCGATCTTTCCAAACTCCCATCCTACGTCGCTCCCCGCCGTTCCATTTTCTCTGCACGCAAGTTCGCGCTGATGGCGTCGGTGGTGGCTGGTCTGGGTGTTGCCGCCTATGGCTTCAGCCCGTCGAACAACTTCGATGTGCTCACGACGACCGCGCACGCGCAGGTCAACAAGGAAGTCCGTCAGGTTCAGCAACCGATCGGCTTTGCCGACATCGTTGAACGCGTGAAGCCGTCGGTGATTTCGGTGCGCGTCAAGATGGCCGAGAAGGCAGCCACCGGTGAGGCGAGCCCGGAAGATAATCCGTTCCCGCCGAACTCGCCGATGGAGCGCTTCTTCCGCCGCTTCGGTGGTCCGGATGGATTCCCCGGCCCCGGTGGCCGTGGTGGACGTGGTGGACGCGGCGGTGGTCAGATGACCGGCCAGGGCTCGGGCTTCTTCATTTCGGCTGACGGCTTTGCCGTGACCAACAATCACGTCGTCGACGGCGCCGACAAGGTTGAAGTGACGACCGACGACGGCAAGGTCCACACCGCGAAGGTGATCGGTACCGATCCGCGCACCGACCTCGCCTTGATCAAGGTCGATGGCGTCAACAATCTTCCGTACGCCAAGCTCTCCGACAGTCAGCCGCGCATCGGCGACTGGGTGCTCGCGGTCGGCAACCCGTTCGGCCTCGGTGGCACTGTCACCGCGGGCATCGTCTCAGCGCGTGGCCGCGACATCGGCAACGGACCTTATGACGATTTCATCCAGATCGACGCGCCCGTGAACAAGGGCAACTCCGGTGGCCCGACCTTTGACACCACGGGCGACGTGATGGGCGTCAACACGGCGATCTACTCGCCGTCGGGCGGCAGCGTCGGCATTGCCTTCGCGATCCCGGCCTCCACGGTGAAGAGCGTCGTCCAGCAGTTGAAGGACAAGGGTACGGTCAGCCGCGGCTGGATCGGCGTCCAGATCCAGCAGGTGACGCCTGAGATCGCCGACAGCCTCGGCCTGAAGAAGCCCGAAGGCGCGCTCGTTGCGGAGCCTCAGGTCAACGGTCCGGCTGCCAAGGCCGGCGTTGAATCGGGAGACGTGATTACGCGCGTCAACGACCAGCCGGTGAAGGATGCGCGCGAACTCGCCCGCACCATCGGCAGCATGGCGCCGGGTCAGACCGTCAAGCTGGTCGTGGTCCACAAGGGTCAGGACAAGATCCTGAACATGACGCTCGGCGAGTTGCCGAACGCCAAGGCTGCGAAGGCCGATACCGACCAGAAGGACAGCGGCAAGGCGGGCCGAGGCAACGTGACGGTGCCGAACCTCGGTCTGACACTGGCTCCGGCGAACAGCGTTGCCGGCGCGGGCAAGGAAGGCGTGGTCGTGACCGACGTCGATCCGAACAGTCCGTCGGCAGAACGTGGCTTCAAGGAAGGCGATGTCATCCTCGAAGTCGCCGGCAAGCTGGTGAGCAATCCGGCCGAAGTTCGCGACGCGATCGCCACTGCGCGTAACGAGAACAAGAACAGCGTTCTGGTTCGCGTGAAATCCGGAGACTCGTCGCGCTTCGTCGCGATGCCGGTCGCCAAGGGCTGATCAAGGGCTAAACATCCGCGCAAGCGGGTGAGGAATGGGGAGTTGTCGCCGGCATAGTAGCCCCCGCCGACGGCTCCTTCCCGGGGGCGGGCCAAAAGCCCGTCCCTTGAATCCAGGCATGATGCTGCCTTTTTGCATCATGCAGAGATGCTTTCGGTGGAAAACGCCCCCCTCCGTCGAAAGCGGCGCGATCGCACTCCAGTCGGTCGTGCAGTGCGGGCGGTGAAGTCCCCCAGCTTCGCCGCCCGTTTTTATGCAAGGGGCTGGCGGCCGCAGGCACGTCATTCGCTGCCTTGCATGAGGACGATCATCGCGCCATGGTGACACAAAGCTCCGCTGCTCAGATCCAGACCGAATCACAGATGCGACTGCTCATCGTTGAAGACGACCGCGAGTCGGCTGACTATCTCGTGAAGGCGTTTCGCGAGGTCGGTCATGTTGCCGACCATGCAAGCGACGGCGAGGAAGGTCTCGCGCTCGCCGAGTCCGGCGAGTACGACGTGCTTGTGATCGACCGTATGCTGCCCAAGCGCGACGGGCTGTCGATCATCGGCACCCTGCGCGGCAAGGGCAACCATACACCTGCATTGATCCTGTCTGCGCTGGGCCAGGTTGACGACCGCATCAAGGGTTTGCGTGCGGGCGGCGACGATTACCTGCCGAAGCCTTATTCATTTGCCGAGTTGCTGGCGCGCGTCGAGGTGCTGTCTCGCCGTCACGGCGGTCCGTCCGAGGAGACGACCTATCGCGTCGGTGATCTTGAACTCGATCGGCTCTCGCATCAGGTCAAGCGCGGCGCCGCCGAGATTACGCTGCAGCCGCGTGAATTCCGGTTGCTGGAATACTTGATGAAACATGCGGGGCAGGTGGTCACCCGTACCATGCTGCTCGAAAACGTGTGGGACTATCATTTCGATCCGCAGACCAACGTGATTGACGTGCATATCTCGCGGCTGCGCTCCAAGATCGACAAGGGCCAGGACAAGCCGCTGCTGCACACCATTCGTGGTGCCGGATACATGATCCGTGACGGCATTCGGTAAGCTGATACGAACGACGGCGTTTCGGCTGACGCTGGTCTATCTGCTGCTGTTTGCGCTGTTCGCGGCGTCGCTGCTGGGCTATTTCGCCTGGAATACACGGCGCATGATCACCGAGCAGATCACCGACACCGTCAATTCCGAGCTGAGTGAACTTTCCGAGCAATATACAAAGGGCGGCCTGCGCGGACTTGTCGCCGCGGTCGAGGGCCGCGCGCTGCGTCCGGGGGCCAATCTCTATCTCGTCACCACGCCGCAGGGGCAGGGCGTCGCCGGCAACGTGTCGTCGCTTGAGCCCGGCGTGATGGATCATCCCGGCTGGGCCGAGACCTTCTACAAGCGGCTCGAAGAAACCGACACCAAGAACCATTACGCGCTGGTGAAGGTGTCGCAACTCTCCGGCGGTTTCCGGATTCTGGTCGGCCGTGACCTCGAGGAGCGGCGGCGGCTGTTCGGGATTGTCGCCAAGGCGGCGCAATGGTCGGTGCTGATCGTGGTCGTGCTGGGTCTGGGTGGCGGGGTGTTCGTCGCGCGTCGCGTGCTGCGCCGGATCGACGCCATGACCGGCACCACGCAGCGGATCATGGCGGGTGACCTGTCCGAGCGATTGCCGGTGGGGCGGAGCGGCGACGAGATCGACCGGCTCGCGGAAAATCTCAACGCCATGCTGGAGCGCATCGAGGCGCTGATGGTTGGCCTCAAGGAGGTCTCCGACAACATCGCCCACGATCTCAAGACGCCGCTCACGCGGCTTCGCAACCGCGCCGAGGAGGCGCTGGCGAAGGCCGGCAACGAGGGCGAGTACCGCGCGGCGCTGGAGCGGACCATCGACGAGTCGGACGGCCTGATCCGGACCTTCAATGCGCTGCTCATGATCGCGCGCGCCGAATCCGGTCAGGCCCGCGACAACATGATCGTCTTCGATGCCGCGGAAGTGGCTCATGGCATCCATGAACTTTATGAGCCGCTGGCCGAGGACAAGGGCCTGACCCTCGACGTCGCGGCCGACGCCGCGACAATCCATGGGAACCGCGAGTTGATCAGCCAGGCGCTGGCCAATCTGGTCGAGAACGCCATCAAATATGGCCAGCCAGCTGGCGCGCCCGCAGGGAAGGACCCCGTTGGCTCCGGTGCCGCCGCAAGAAACCCCGATATTCTGATCGAGGCGCACCGGGAAGGGGACAATGTTCTTCTCAGTGTCACAGACCACGGGCCTGGTATTCCAGAGGCCGACCGGCAGCGCGCGGTCGAACGGTTTGTCCGGCTGGAGGCCAGCCGTACCCAGCCCGGATCCGGGCTCGGTTTGAGTCTGGCATCGGCAGTCGCGACGTTGCATGGTGGCGACCTGCGACTCGCGGACGGCCAGCCGGGGCTGCGCGTGACGCTTGTGATCCCGAGCCGGGGCGTGGAACAGAAGACCGTATGAGTTCACCCGAGATGGGCGGTGCGGACCGACCCACCCTGGCGGCCCGTTTCGTGGCCGGACCGAAACTGTTCGCGCCTGAACAAGCCGGACGGCGGCTCGCAGAGTGGCTGGGCGATGTCTCGCCCGAGGCCGCGAGCGCGCTCAAGGCCATATCCGGCTCTCTCCCGCAGGCAAAGACAATCCTCGAAGGCATCGCGGAAGCGTCGCCCTATCTGTTCGACCTGATGCGGGCGGACGCGGGGCGCGTCGTGCGCCTGCTGCAATCCGATCCCGACGATCACCTCGCTGCACTGATCGCCAAGACGGAGGTCGATGTTGCTGCCGCGCCGGGCGAAGCCGAGGTCATGACCGCGCTGCGCCGGATGAAATCCGAAGCCGCACTGTTGATCGCGCTGTGCGATATCGGCGGTGTCTGGCCGGTGATGCGGGTGACCCGGGCGCTGACCGACATCGCCGTGACCTCCGTTCAGTGCGCCATTCGCTTCCTGCTCAAGCAGGAGGCCGCACGCGGACGGCTGCTTCCACCCGATGCAGAGCATCCGGAGGTCGGCAGCGGCCTTGTCGTGCTGGCGATGGGCAAGATGGGCGCGGGCGAGCTGAATTACTCCAGCGACATCGATCTGATCGTGTTCTACGAGCTGGAGGCGCCTACGCTGGCCGAAGGCATCGAGCCGTCGCCGTTCTTCGTCAAGGTCGCGCAGGGCCTGTCGCGTCTTCTCCAGTCGCGCACCGCCGACGGATACGTGTTCCGTGTCGATCTCCGGTTGCGGCCCGATCCCGCGTCAACGCCGGCGGCGATCTCCATCGCGGCGGCGCTGCACTATTACGAGCGCGAGGGCCGCACCTGGGAACGCGCGGCGATGATCAAGGCGCTGCCCTGCGCGGGCGACCTGAAAGCCGGCGATGCGCTGTTGGCGGAGATCGCGCCGTTCGTCTGGCGTAAGCATCTGGATTTCGCCGCACTGGCCGATGTCCACGACATGAAGCGGCAGATGCAGACGTTCCGCGGCCAGAACGAGATTTCCGTCGAAGGCCATAACGTCAAGGTTGGACGCGGCGGTATTCGCGAGATCGAATTCTTCGCCCAGACCCAGCAGTTGATCGCGGGCGGGCGGCATCCCGAATTGCGTGTGCGCCCGACGCTCGAGGCGCTCAATATTCTGGCCAACAGCAACTGGATCACGTTCGAAGCCCGCGAGGAACTGACGGCGGCTTACGAATTCCTGCGCCGGGTCGAGCATCGCCTGCAAATGGTCGCCGACGAACAGACGCACAGCCTGCCGACGGAGGCCGAGGCGGTTGAACGCTTCGCGCGCTTCTTCGGATATGACGACCGCGCTGCGTTCGCCGGGGATCTGCTTGCGCATCTTAACCGTGTGCAGAACCACTACAGCCGCTTGTTCGAAGGCGATCCCGCCGGCACCGAGAAATTGCCGGACGTGGACTACAGCGCGGGGCCTGACGACAAGCGGTTGCTCGAATATCTGCTCACGCTGGGCTTCAAGAAGCCGAAGATGGTGGCGGAGACCGTCCAGCGCTGGCTGAGCGGCGAGTATCGCGTGTTCCGGGTGGACGCGACGCGGCAGGCGTTCAATGAGTTCGTACCCGACCTGATGCGGGGTCTGTCGCGCGCCGAGGAGCCGGACGATGCCGTGATGGCGTTCGACCGCTTCCTTCAGGCGCTGCAGCGGGGCGGGCGGCTGATCTCGCTGCTGAGCCAGAACAAGGATCTGGTGGCGCTGGTCGCGCTCGTGCTCGGCGCGGCGCCGCGCCTGAGCGACATGCTGGCGCGAAAGCCGCAGATCATGGACGGCTTGATCGATCCCCGCTTCTTCGGTGCGATGCCGGATCAGAGCGAACTGTCTGCGCGCCTTGCGGCGACCCTGTCCGATGCGAATTCGTACGAGGAGTTTCTGGATCGGCTGCGGCTGTTCGGGCAGGAGAGCCTGTTCCTGATCGGCACGCGCATCCTTTCCGGCACGGTGTCGGCACAGCATGCAAGCGTGGCGTTCGCCGATGTGGCGGAGGGCATCGCGCACACCGTGAATGGTCTGGTGATGGACCAGTTCGCGGAACAGCACGGACGGATCAAGGATCAGGAAACCGCCATCGTGGCGATGGGCAAGCTTGGCAGCCGTGAGATGACAGCGTCGTCCGATCTCGACCTGATCCTGATCTATGACTTCGACCACGAAGCTCCGGACTCGGACGGGGCGCGACCTCTGCAGGGCTCGCAGTATTTCGCGCGGCTCACGCAACGTCTCATCAGCGCCTTCACGACGCGAACCAATTACGGCGTGCTGTACGAAGTCGACATGCGGCTGCGGCCATCGGGGCGGGCCGGGCCGCTGGCGTCGCGGATCGACTCTTTTTCCGAGTATCAGGAGCACGAAGCCTGGACCTGGGAGCACATGGCGCTGACGCGCGCCCGTGTCATTTCAGCATCGCCCGCTTTTCAGGCCAAGATCGAGGCCGTTATCCGCGATGTTCTGACGCGCAAGCGAGAGACCGGCATTATTGCCAACGACGTTCTGGAAATGCGCCGCGCCATCGCTGAGGAAAAGGGCGAGAGCGACATCTGGGATCTGAAGAATGCCGCCGGTGGCATGGTCGATATCGAATTCATCGCGCAGTACTTGCAACTGATCCACGCGGCGGACAAACCGGGCATTCTCGATGTCAGCACGGTGCAGGTGCTGGATAATGCCGCGCGGCTTGGGGTGCTGTCGCAGTCCGATGCCGATATTTTGCGTGCGGCGTCACGGCTCTATCATGATCTGACCCAGATCATTCGTCTGTGCGTGATCGCGAAGTTCAAGCCGGAAACAGCTGGGGAGGATCTTCTGCGAGTGCTGACGCGGGCTGGCGACGCGCCGGATTTTTCGTCCCTTGAGGCGCGCGTGCGGGAGACACAGAGCGACGTGCGCGAGGTTTTCCTGAGGCTGCTTGAAGGGATGTCTCGGCAATAATGCTGGGGGCGGGCTGTTCGCGGTGTCCGCACGGCAGCATCACGCAGACGATGGTTCCGACGCCAAGCCTTGAGCGCAGCTTCATCGATCCACCGTGAAGGCTGGCGAGGGACTTGGCGATGGCGAGCCCGAGGCCTGAACCATGGTAGCTCTTGGTGAGCTGGCTTTCGACCTGCTCGAACGGGCGTCCGAGTTTCGCCAGTGACTGCGGCGCAATGCCGATGCCACTGTCCGCGATGGTGAGTATGATCGATCCGTTCCGCATTCGGCTGCGCACCGTGACCTTACCGCCGTCGGGCGTGAACTTCACAGCATTCGACAGCAGGTTGACCGCGATCTGCTTCATGGCGCGGCGGTCGGCGACGATCGGGATCGCGCCGCGGATGTCCGCGTTCAACGTCAGGTTTTTGTTCTCGGCGCGGCCGGAAACGACGCGCAGGGATTCGGTGAGGGTTTGGGCGAGATCGAGCGGCTCGTAATCGAGCTTCATGCGTCCGGCTTCGATCTTCGACATGTCGAGGATGTCGTTGATGACGTCCAGCAGGTAGTTTCCGCTGGTCATGATGTCGTGGCAGTACTCCTGATATTTCTCGGAGCCCAGCGCGCCGAACATGCCACTGCCCATCACTTCCGAGAAGCCGATGATGGCGTTTAGCGGGGTGCGCAACTCGTGGCTCATGTTGGCGAGGAATTTCGACTTGGTCTGGTTGGCTTCCTCGGCGCGGTTCTTCTCATCGGCATATTTCTGCGCGAGTTCGGCCAGCAGTTGCGCCTGTCGCTCCAGTTCGGCCTGTGAGCGCTTGAGGTCGATCACGTTGGCGGTGAGGCGCATGTCGTTCTCGATCAGCTTCTGCTCATGCAGCTTGATCTGGGTAATGTCGGTACCGACCGACACGTAGCCGCCGTCCTTGGTGCGGCGCTCGCTGATGTTGAGCCAGCTTCCGTCTTCCAGCTGGGCTTCGAAGGTGCGGGCGCCCGGGGCGACCGAGTTGGGCAGCCGGGTACGGATTTCCGGCATGCTGCCGACTTCGATGACGGTTTCGTAGGAGGTGCCTTGCTTGACGGCGGAGTCGGGGAGCTTGTGCAGGCGCTTGAAGTGCGAGTTGCAGAGGACCAGGCGGTTGTCGGCGTCCCAGAGTACGAAGGCTTCCGGGATGGTCTCGATGGCGTCGCGCAGCCGCAGGTCGGCCTCGACGGTTCGCTCTGCAAGACTCTTCTGTTCGGTGATGTCCACCGCGATGCCGATCAGGTGGCTGCCGCCGCCGTTCTGGCCCTGGCTCAGTTCGCAGCGGACCCGCAGCCAGATCCAGTGCCCGTTGGCGTGGCGCATCCGGAATGTCTGGTCGATATGATCGAGGTTGCCGGAGACGAGCTGATCGGCGATGTGGAACAGGTCGATGTCGTCGGATTTCACCAGCGCGTTGACCTCGCCAAAGGTCAGCAGGTCGCTGCGGCTTTCCAGTCCGAGCAGTTCGAACATCGACTGCGACCAGAAAATCCGGCCACGTGACAGATCCCAGTCCCACAGGCCGCAACGGCCGCGGTTGAGCGCCGTGTCGATCCGCGAGCGAACCGCGTCGTTGATGAGGTCGCCCTCGCGAGCACGGGTCGATTGCCAGTGAAACGCGAATCCAAGGATCAGCACCACGAAGCCGGTGGTCGCCGAGAGCGTGATTTGCAACGCCGCGTCGGAGCGCCAGGGCGATTCGACCTGCTCCTGAACGATGATGACCTGGCCGGGCAGCGATTTCACAATACGCTGGGTGGCAAGGGCGCGGGGGCCGCCTGGAAGTTCGACCTCGATCACATTGGTCTGGCCGAGAGCGCTGAGCTTCGAGGTGGCGCTGAGCACGTCAAGGATGCGTCCCGTATTTTCGGCAGGAGTATCGATGGGGACGCGCGCGATGATGCGCTGTTCGGGGCTGGTCACGATGATATGGCGGCCGGCGGCGGTGCCCCACGAGGGGACCAAGCCGGGCAACAGGCTCTGAAGCCGCTCGGCCGACGCCGCGCGATCCTGACGAACAGGGCCCGCGCGGTCGAGACGTTCTGCCAGCAGATCAGCCAGCGCTGAGAGGTCACGCTTGATGGACGCGCGCTTCTGCCGGGTCTGGTCGACGACCTGGACGAATGCACCGATGCAGATCGTGATGAGGAACGCGATGATCAGGGTGGGAACAGCGCGTCGCAACGCAGGCTCCGCAATCAGCAGCCGGTGATATGCCGGCTTCGCGATCGACTGTGCCAATCCCTTGATAGAATCGGATTGGACACACGTTGTCGCTGCGTGCGAACGCGCCATTCCTTCGCCCCTCGAATTTTCTTGTCTGCACCCCGTTCGGGAGGTTTTCCCCAACCCTCCGAATCAAGTGTGATTTGAATCCACTTTTCCCACGCTGTCGAGAGTCAACGAATCGTTAATGCGAAATAAATGTTGTCCCAAGGAAATTCAGACTCGTTTTTGCGTGTTGGGTTGAGTCCGAAACGAGAACGGCGCGCGTGAGAGCGTCATTGCGAGCGCAGCGAAGCAATCCAGCATCTCCGATCCGCAAACAAGGACTGGATTGCTTCGTTGCTTCGCTCCTCGCAATGACGGGGCGAGATTTCTTCACGGATGAGGTGTGGGAGTGAGCGCGATTCGCTAGCGCGCGGGCTCGGCGTGGCTGATGACGCGCTTCACGGATGGAAATGCGCGGCGTAGCGCGCGTTCGATCTCGTCGACCTTCTGGTGAACCGCGATAACGCTCATCGACGGCACTGCGCGGCAGTGAAAATTGACGATCTCGCCGGCGTCAGTGTTGCGTACCCGCACATTGTGGACGTCATGGATCGCGCCGCTCTCGGCCGCGAAGCGCATCAGGGCCTGCTGGATGATCTCGACGCGGCTGGTGGCGGCGTCGGTGCCGTGCGGCAGTTCAGGTTCGAGCGGTTCGATGTGGGTGTCGACTTCGACGTCGGCACCGAATTCGTCGCGGATGGCATGTTCGAGCCCGTGAGCGATGTCGTGGGCCTCATTCAGCGGCATGTCGCCATCGACCTCGAGGTCGATGCTGACCGTCAGTTTCTCTCCGAGGTCGTGCACGGTCACATGATGAATCGCCAGACCCGAATTGCGGGCGATCACCATGATTCGCTCGCGCACGCTTTCGTTGTTGCGCGCCACCGGTACGGCGGTGAACGTCAGATCGGCGTCGTGAAGTGCTGTGGTCACCGCGTCCTGCGCCTTGCGCTTGATGGCATCGATACGGTCGATGGGGTAGGTGCGGGGCACCTGCACCGTCGCATCGACGAAGTGCCGGGCGCCGACCATCCGCACGCGCAGCCGCTCCACATCGACGACGCCGGGAATGGCGCGGATTGCCTCCTCGGCTTTCTCGGACGCGCCTTCGGGCGCGCGATCCAGCAGCGTCTCGATGGTCGATTTGCCGAGCCGCAGCCCCAGAATCGAAATCAGCACGGCGACCGCGATCGCCGCACCGGCATCGCCCCAGCCATAGCCGAATGCCGCGAGGCCAAGGCCGATGATGACGGCGAACGAGCCGAGCACGTCTGAGGCAAAGTGGAGCGCGTCGGCTTCCAGCGCCTGGCTTTTGGTTTCCATCGCCGTGCGATGGAGCGCCCGCGCCCGCCAGAAGTTTACCGCGATGTCCACCACGAGCACGACGAAGGGCAACGCGGTCAGCGTTGGCGGCGCCACGCCTTCGCGCAGGCGGCTATAGGCCTCGACCACGATGCCGCCGGCCAGAATATAGAGAAGGGCGATCACGCCGAGCGCCGAGAGGCTTTCGAGCTTGCCGTGACCGTAATGATGTTCGGCGTCGGCAGGTTTGTCGGACACCCGCACCACGACCCATGTCACGATGGTGGCGATCAGATCGACCGACGAGTGCAGCGCTTCGGAGATCAGCGCGATACTGCCGATGGCGACGCCCACGGCGAATTTGACCGCGGCCATGCTGGCGCTGGCGGCGATCGAAATGGCGGCGACCCGTTGCTTGACTGCGCTCATCGGCTCCTCAATGCGCGGGTCTTGTCACGGCCGTGGAGTGAACGTCAATGCGGGAGTTCGCGATTCAAAATGCGTATCATTCGCAGGAAGCGTAGCCCTCAAAGCTTAAGGACAATCTTGCCGAAATGCCTGTTCGCCGACATGTAGTCCACAGCCTGTGCGATGTCGCCGAACGCGAATACGCGGTCGACCGGTAGCTTTAGTTTGCCGGATTCCACTGCGGACCAAATGTCCTGTTTGACCTTCGCGAAGATGTCGCGAATTTCCTTGATGGAGCGGGTGCGGAAAGTCACGCCGATGTACTGGATGCGGCGTGCGGCATGCAGATCGAAATCGAAATCGCCGTGGGTGCCGCCGAGCCGTCCGACATTGACAATGCGGCCGAGCACTTTGGTCGCCGCCAGATTCTGGTTGGCGAGCTTCCCCGAGACCTGATCGATGATGACATCGACGCCCGCGCCGCCGGTGGTTTTCAGGACCTGATCGACCCACGCCGGATCGTTCGAGTCGATCGCCATGTCCGCACCGTGGGCAGTGAGTTGCGCGCGCCGCGCGGCGTCCGTGGACGATCCGATCACCAGCTTCGCACCCTTGAGCTTGGCGATCTGTTGCGCCATCAACCCGACGCCCGAACTCGCGCCTTGCACCAGCACTGTCTGGCCTGGCTGGAGCGCACCATTGGTGACAACGGCGTTGTGCATGGTGGACAACGCAATCGGCAGCGTGGCGGCCTGCTCGAAACTCATGGGCGCGGGGACAGGAAGCAGGCGGCCATGGTCGGTCATCGTATATTCCGCATAGCCGCCGGGGCCGGAGCCCATCACCCGGTCGCCGATCTTGAGCCCCTTTGCATCGGGGCCGAGTTCAACGATTTCGCCGGCCCACTCCATGCCGAGTACGGTGCCGACACCGCCGGCCGCACCGTGAACATGCCCCTTGATCATGCCCAGATCGGCGCGGTTCATGCCGCAGGTATGGACCCTCACCAGAACCTGCGTGCCCTTCGGCGAGGGCTTCGGCGCATCGGTGATCGCGGCGCCGTTCGCGCCGTAAACGTAAGCCTTCATGTGATTGCTCTCTGAGTTACGCGCGCTGAGGATGGTCTTCAGGGTATAGCAGTACTTTCGCGGCCGCGTAAAATTGGCGTCTGCGACGCTTGTCGAGTGGGCGCCTATGGCCAGCGCGGCGAAATAGCCGATAATGACCCGCATTTTGGTAAGGCGGCGCTCACCAAATTCTGTCACAGCTTCGTTATCGGATTCGCGGCAACGGCCTGCGGATAGCATCCATGCGCGGAGAAATGATGGTCCTGCGGATAGCCTGTCTGGTGGTCATGCTGTTCTCGGTCCTGCCGTTCGCGCAGGCAGAGGATACAACATCAGCGATTCCGCAGCGCGAACTCGTGGTCGGCGTGAAGGATGCGCCGCCGTTTGCCGTGAAGGGCGCCGATGGTGCGTGGTCGGGCCTTAGTGTCGAACTCTGGCGTCAGGTCGCGAAGGCAGCGAAGCTGCAGTATCGCTTCACCGAACTGAAAGACATGCCGGAGCTAATCCAGGAAACGGCCGCTGGAAACCTTGACGTTGCGGTCGGCGCGATCACGGTCACCGTCGATCGTGAGAAGATTCTCGATTTCACGCAGACCTATTATTCGACCGGTACGGGCATCGCCGTTCCAATCGTGAGTGTCATGAACTGGGGCACGTTGCGCCGGGCGATGACGTCGTTCAATTTCCTGCAGGCGATCGTCGCGCTGATCGGACTGACGCTGGGGGCCGGCATTCTCGTATGGCTTCTCGAGCGGCGGCAGAACGAGTATTTCGGCGGAAGCGTCACCAAGGGCATCAGCTCCAGTGTGTGGTGGTCGACATTGGCGATGACGCAGCGATCGTCGGCGGAGAAGGGGCCACAAACCATTCTCGGCCGGTGCGTCGCGACGATCTGGCTGGTCGTCTCGGTGATTACAATTGCCGTATTCACCGCGGGTGTGACATCGGTGCTGACCACATCGCAAATTCAGGGAACGATCACCGGCGTCTCCGATCTGGCAGCCGTTCGCGTCGGTACTGTCAAGGGGACGTCGTCAGAAGGCGATCTCATCAGGCGCAAGCTTAAGTTTCACTCCTACGACACAACGCGCGATGGCCTGACGGCGCTGCGTGCCGGACGCCTCGACGCCTTCGTCTACGACAAGCCGTTGCTGACCTGGGCCATCCGCCAAGGTTATGCGTCACGGCTCAAGGTGCTGGATATTTCCATTGAAGCCCAGAACTATGCATTTGCGGTGCCGCCCGACAGCCCGCTGCGCAAACCGTTGTCGATTGCGATCCTTGCTACGATCCAGAACGAGCAATGGACCGAGGCGCGCATCCGCTACCTCGGAGAGGACTCACTGAGTTCGCCTTGAGGCCAGCCCGGTGCGTTCCGCAGTTACGAGACTATGGAATGGACGTAGCGTTGGCTCAGAACAGTTCGGCCGACGCGACGCGATTCAGAGCCTGAATTTGCTGCGGGGCAGGAGCCTGCTTTGAATTTTCGGCTTCCGCGACGATGTCCCTGAGCTTTCTGTACGCACGCTCCGCGGTATCCACCGGAAGCGGTGCTTCATCGAAGGACTCGATATATCTGTCGGCCATCGCCGCGAGCAACTGGTACAGCGCGCGATGCTCTGAGTCAGAAGCGGAAAGCTGAAGAGTTTTGGTGCGGAAGGCCTTGTAAGTATGAAGGCCGGGATGCTGACCCGAAAGCCAGGTACTGAGTTCACCCAAGATGTTTCTCCCTTGGAGCAAGAGGAAACAACCGTTTCTAATCGTGCGCCGCTATTCCCACAACCCTTGCTCAATCACAGCCGCTTGAGCAGTTCAGTAGACCCAGCCGCTTGTTTCGGCTCTCCACGCAATTGTTTCCGAAAGTTTCAATCGGTGCGCATATGCCGCATGCGCCACCGCCAGTGCAGCCCGGAGCCGATTCCGGCTAGATACGCATAATACGCCCCGCGCCCGCTTTCAGGACACTTCGCGAAATGGACGCAATTTCAGCGAAGCAGTCTCCGGCGACGGATGGTTTGCCGCCCGAACGCAGGCGGTGGGCTGTCCTCGCGATTTTCACTGCGCTGGCGATGGCTGCGCTCGATACTGCGATCGCCAACATTGCGCTTCCGGCGATTGCGGCTGATCTGAATACGACGCCCGCCGACGTGATCTGGGTCGTGAACGTTTACCAGATCGCCATGGTCGCAACCTTGTTGCCGCTGGCGGCTCTCGGAGAGATCGTCGGTCATCAGCGCATCTATCTTTGGGGCTTGCTGCTGTTCACGATTGCCTCGCTGGCCTGCGCACTGGCGTGGTCATTGCCGACGCTGCTGATCGCACGTGTGCTCCAGGGGTTGGGGGCGGCCGGTGTCATGAGCGTCAACACGGCGCTCGTCAGGTTTGTTTACCCGTCGCGTCTTCACGGGCGCGGCTTCGGTAACAACGCGCTGGTGGTGGCAACGGCCTTTACGCTGGGTCCGGCACTCGCATCCGGCATTCTGTCGGTGGCGTCGTGGCCCTGGCTGTTCGCGATCAACATCCCGTTCGGCGTGGCCGCGATGCTGATCGGCATGAAAACCCTGCCGCAGACGCCGCGCGCCGCCCATAGCTTCGACGTTCCCGGCGCGTTGCTGACGTCGATAAGTCTCTGTCTCTTTATTGTCGGAATCGGCAGCGCCGCGCACGGGACGTCTGCTGCCGTTGTCGCCGTCGAGCTTGTGGGGGCCGTCATCTTCGGTGCGTTGCTGATCCGCAGACAGGCCGATCATCCGGCCCCGATGCTGCCGGTTGACCTGTTTCGCAGGCCGATGTTCTCCCTATCGGTCGCCACGGCGGTGTGTTCGTTCGCGGTGCAGGGTCTCGCATTCGTGTCGCTGCCGTTCTACTTCGAGGACGTTCTCCACCGTACCCAGGTCGAGACCGGCTTCTTCATGACGCCATGGTCGGTTGTGGTCGGCATCATGGCGCCGATCGCAGGGCGGCTGTCGAATCGTCATTCTGCCGGGATGCTGGGCGGATTGGGGTTGCTACTGCTCGCGATCGGCATGGCGCTGCTGGCGACGTTGCCGCCATCGCCAAGCGTCCTCGATATCGTCTGGCGCATGGCGATTTGCGGTTGCGGTTTCGGCTTTTTCCAAGCCCCGAACATGAAGGCCATCATGAGCAGCGCGCCGGCCGGGCGCAGCGGCGGGGCCAGCGGCATCGTTGCCACCGCACGCCTGATCGGGCAGACCACAGGTGCGGCGCTGGCCGCGCTGTGTTTCGGGCTCGCCGGGCTCGCCGGGCACGACGGCGCGACGTGGGCGCTTGCGCTGGGCGCGGGGGTCGGTGTGCTCGGCTGCGTTATGAGTTTCCTGCGCCTGACTGTGCGTTGACGCTCCGGATTTTCCGGCCTACCGATTGTCAAAACAATAGTCGTCAGGGAGATGTCAGTGTCCGACCAGCCGGTGCTTCTGAAAGTCGATGGACCGATCGCCAGGATCGTTTTCAACCGTCCCAAAGTCCTGAACGCGCTCAGTGTGGCCGCCGCGGAAGCATTTCTCGCCGCCTGTAAAAGCGTCGCGGCCGATTCAGGAAATCGCGTTGTCATTATCGCAGGGGAGGGCCGCGCCTTCATGGCGGGCGGCGACATCTCCGCTTTCGAGGGATCGGCGGCAGAGGTGCGTATGCGTGTGCCGACGATCATGGAGCCGCTGCATGAAGGCCTCGAAATTCTGGCAGGGCTACCGAGGCCGGTGGTTGCGAGCCTGCAAGGGGCAGTCGCCGGGGCCGGCATGAGCATCGCGCTTTCGACGGATCTCGCAATCGCGGCGGACAACGCGATTTTCACGTTGGCCTATTCGAAACTCGGCACAAGCCCAGACGGATCGTCATCATGGACGCTGCCGCGGCTTGTGGGTTTGCGCAAGGCGATGGAAATTGCATTGCTGTCGGATGTCTATGACGCGCCAGAGGCGCTCCGGCTCGGTCTCGTCAATCGCGTGGTGCCTGCGGCCGATCTGGCCAGTGAAACCGACAAGCTCGCGCGCCGACTTGCCGACGGGCCGACATTTGCTTTCGGCAGGACCAAGGCATTGTTGCGTGGATCGCTGGACAACTCACTGCATGATCAGCTTGCCGCCGAGGCTGCGGGCTTTGGCGCGTGCATTGGGACCGCGGATTTCGCGGAAGGTGTCGGCGCGTTCCTTGGCAAGCGTCAGCCAACCTTCAAAGGCAAGTAACGGCGCAGCGTTTAGCTGGAATTGAGCGAACATCGGAGAATGAATCATGAAAACGAGACTGGCCCCTTACAAAATCGCACCTGACCTCATGAAGGCGATGGGCGCGCTTGAAGCCGCCGTTGCGGGCAGCGGGCTGGAGAAATCCCTGATCGAACTGGTCAAGACCCGTGCCTCGCAGATCAACGGCTGCGCCTTCTGCGTTCACATGCACACCAAGGATGCCCGCGCGCTGGGCGAAACCGAGGAGCGGCTTTACGTGCTGAGCGCCTGGCGTGAGTCGCCGCTCTACACCGATCGCGAACGCGCGGCGCTTGCCTGGACTGAATCCGTGACGCTGGTCTCACAGACCAATGTTCCCGACGATGTCTATGAGCAGGTTCGGGGCAGCTTTTCGGACGAGGAGATCGTCAAGCTCACCATGCTGGTGGCGACCATCAACGCGTGGAACCGTATCGCCGTCAGCTTCAGGTTTATCCATCCGGTGAAGGCGGCGGCTGTTGCCTGACCGCTACACCGCCGGCGATGCCGCCGCCGCAGATTTCTGCGGCGGCCCGATCAGCAGCTTCGTCAGCCAGCGCCGGCTCGGGTTTTCGACGGTGACGTAGGAGATGCGCCCGATCGCAAGCACCAGCAGCGAAATCGCCGTCACCAATAGAAGCTGCGGCATGAGGCCGATGGTCTTCGAGACCTGCGAGATGAGGATCATCCCGACCGCGTAGTGGTAGAGGTAGATCGAGTAGCTGCACTCGCCGATCCAGACCAGCGGGCGAACTTCGAAGATCCGCACCGATGCGGATTTCGTCGCCAATAGCCAGAACAGGGCCAGGAACGACAACGCGGCGGTGCTGGCGACGATCGGGTCGCGCCCGATCATGGCGTAGTTTGTACTGACCCGCGCGATCAGCGCATACATGACGGCGAGCATGATGAGGGCCGCGCGCTTCGTGAGGCGTTCCTTGTACATTTCATAGAACACCGCACCGGCCGCGAACCATGGCATGTAGTCCGGGATGAAAAGCGCGTCGTAGACGCCGTTATATCCCGGCATCGCGCGCCGTAGCAGCGCGCGGGCGATGTAGATAACGAGCGTGAAGATGACAAGGTTGCGCGCCAGCTTCTGCCGCGAGAACAGCCAGAACAGCAACACGGCGATCATATAGAATCTGATCTCGACCACGAGCGACCAGTAGACGCCGGTGACGAATTCAACCTTTGGAAACAGCCCCGACCACAGCGAGGTCGGCGTCAGTGTCAGCGAGGGCAGGAAGTTTGGCCAGAACTGGCGGCGGGTGAGGGCGAACGGTGAATCGGACCAGTTCAGCAAGAAGAAGGTGATGACTGCGGAGACAATCAGCGCCGGCCAGATGCGGACGAAGCGCCGCACCACGAAATCAAGCGCCGATGCCGATGACTCGAGCGTCATCGCGATGACGAAGCCCGAGATGATGAAGAACAGCTCGACGCCCATGTAGCCGTACTTGAAGATCAGGACGTTGCTGAACGTCTCGCCGTAGGGGTATAGCGTCGATTTGTAATAAAATGACTCCAGATGGTAGAAATAGTGGAAGCCCATCACCAGCAGGATGGCGACGCCGCGCAAACCGTCCAGGGCACGGAGTCGGTGGCTTGCCATGGCATGCCCACGTTTGTGATCGATCGCGGGCCGACAGTCAGTCCCGCCTGGTCGATTGTCTTTATGTTCCCTGTTTTGTCAATTTGCGTAAATGCAAAGGTGCTTAGCCCGCCCGCGCGATGTCCTCCGCCGTCCGCACTTCCGGCTGTGACAGCGCGCGAAGGTTCAAGGACTCTCCGCGCATTTGGGAGAGCGATTGTAACGCCCGGTCTCGATCTTCCTCAAGCAGTTTGCCGTGGCTTGCGACCGCCGCGTCCGGGTCTCGGCGCTTGATGGATTCCAGAGTCGACGTCATCAGATCTGTCGCCAGTCGCCTCAGGTCGCGAGTCTGATAGTCGAGCGGTGACTTCCAGATCGTCGTCCAGACCGTTTGATTGGCGAGGTCGGTGAGCAACTCGACCAGAAGTTCGTTGCCCGAGCCGCGTGCGACCGTCTTGACCGCGCGTGTTGTGACTCTGGCGAATGCCATCGGATCACCATTTTCGACCATCGTCTCGAGTTCCGCGCAGCGCCGCGCCAGCGTCTCGACATAGCTTTCGATAGGGGCGGTCGCCATCGCGCGAACTGCCAGTAGCGAAAGCGCCATGCGCACATTGAACAGGTCGGCGATCGATTTCAGTGAGAGCGGCCGCACGTAAGCGCCGCGGCGGGGCAGCAATTCGACGAGACGGCGGCGTTCGAGAATGCGAATGGCCTCGCGGATCGGACCCCGGCTGACGCCAAAGTCCCGTGCAAGGTCGAGTTCGACCAGACGTTCCCCCGCCTTGCGGCGGCCGGCGACAATCTCGGCGCCGAGTTCGTCGGCGACCTGGTCCGGGATCGTTCGCGCCGCGAACTTTCTCTCGAAGTCGTCGTCTCGTGTGGTCATTGGCTTTCGGAGGAGTGCTGCCATGACTTGGTTCTCTATCAATTGGTCCGCATATCGAACCCCTACGTCTATTCTACCGTTAAAAGTCAATTGTTGACAATCGACAAATGATGATCTTTCATGCCTGACGTCACCCTGCAAGGCGAACTCCATCGCATTTGTTCGGGAAAGGAGCCTGTCCGGGGCCGGATCTGACCGACCTGGATGCGAAAGGCCGACGATCGACCCGGCAACAAGACCGGTTAGTTCAGGGAAGGAGCAAGTAATGCAGACGCCGCGTGCGACGTTGATATTTGTGACTCCGGCGGCCGGAAGGACTTGCCGTAACGACCGCACAGCGTACGAGCCTGCTCTGAAATCCCTCTCAATTCATCTCGTCTGATCGCGCGATGGTTAGCGCGACTGATTTGTCCGACCCCACGGTGATGCGTCCGCAATCCGCGTCGCGGCTGCTCGATGTGCGGGGGCTTTCACTCTCCTTCGCAACGATCGAGGGTGAGTTGCCGATCACCAAGAACGTGAGCTTTTCGATCCGGCCGGGCGAGCGGGTCGGGATTGTCGGTGAGAGCGGCTGCGGCAAGACGGTGACGGGCCTTTCGCTGCTGCGCCTGCTGCCGCCGCAATCCGCGCGCGTGAAGGGCGAGATCCTGTTCGAAGGCACGGATCTCGCAGGGTTGTCGCAGCGGCAAATGCGCGCTGTGCGCGGCCGCGATATCGCGATGATCTTTCAGGAGCCGATGAGCGCGCTCGATCCCGTCTTCACTGTCGGAGACCAGATCAGCGAAGCCTATCGGGCGCATTTCCCGGCCAGTCGCGCCGAAGGGCGCGAGCGGGCCATTGCCGCGCTTGCGGAAGTCGGCATTCCCGCGCCGGAGCGCCGCTGCGACGAATATCCGCACCAGTTGTCCGGGGGCATGCGCCAGCGCGTGATGATCGCGATGGCGCTAATCTGCAAGCCGAAGCTGCTGATTGCGGACGAGCCGACGACGGCGCTCGACGTCACGGTGCAGGCGCAGATCACCGACCTTCTGCGCTCGCTGAGTGAGCGAACCGGGACCGCGCTCATTTTCATTACACACGATCTCGGCGTGGTGGCTGAAGTCTGCACGCGCATGATCACCATGTATGCCGGCGAGGTTGTCGAAGACGCGCCAGTCGACGACGCGCTGCTAAGGCCGCGCCATCCCTATACATCGGGACTTCTGCGTTCGTTGCCGGGCCTCAGTCAGCGCCGCGGCGTGCTGCCGTCGATTCCGGGCCGTGTCCCGTCGCCGACGGGCATGCCTGCTGGTTGCCGCTTTCGTCCGCGTTGCATGCACGCGGCAGACGGCTGCGAGCGCGAGCAGCCGATGATCGAGGTGGAGCCGGGCCGTTTGGCGCGTTGCTGGCGCGCGTCCGATCTCACTCTGCCGGGAGCGGTGAACTGATGGCCGAGACCAATTCCGCAGTGAAAGACATTCTGGCGGTGCGTGATCTGCGCATCCTTTTCCCGACGCGTGATGGCCGCGACACCGTGAAGGCGATCGACGGAATGGACTTTGACGTCCGCGCCGGAGAAACCTTCGGCGTGATCGGTGAATCCGGTTCAGGCAAGACGACACTGGGCCGTGCGCTGGTATCGCTGATTACGCCAACGCACGGACACATCCTGCACAACGGCACTGATCCTGAATCGCTCAGCACCAGCCAATTCAGGAAGCACCGGCGCGATTATCAGATCATCTTCCAGGACCCCAATGCGGCGCTCAATCCGCGGATGACGATCATCGATAGCGTGATCGAACCGATGGAAGTGATGCGGGAGGGCAACGACGCATCGCGCCGCAAGCGCGGGGTCGCGGCACTGGAGCGGGTAGGGCTCTCGCCCGAAACCGCCGGCCGATATCCGCACCAGCTCTCGGGCGGCCAGAAGCAGCGGGTCAACATCGCTCGGGTTTTGACACTGCGCCCCAAGGTTATCGTCTGCGATGAGGTCGTGGCCGCGCTCGATGTTTCGATCCGAGGCGACGTGCTCAATCTCTTCACCGATCTGCAGCGTGAATTCGGGTTGACCTACGTTTTCATCACGCACGATATTTCCGTCGTCTCCCATGTCTCCGACCGCGTCGCCGTGACCTATCTCGGCAAGCTGATGGAGCTTGGCCCGACGGAAGACGTGATCGAACACCCGCTTCATCCCTATACACGGGCGCTTCTGTCGGCGGAGCCTGTTCCTCTGCCGTCCAGCATGCGCGTTGATAAGCGGATCATTCTCCAGGGCGAAATCCCAAGTCCGGTGGCTCCGCCGTCAGGCTGCCGGTTTCGCACCCGCTGTCCCTCGGTCCAGCCGCGCTGTGCGGCGGAAGTGCCTGCCTGGCGGGAACTGAAGCCCGGACATTCGGTCGCCTGTCATTTCGCTACCGCGGAAGGGCCGCCGCCTGACAATCAAAATGCGCCAGTTGCGCAATAACAACGGGAGGAAAAAGGAATGAAGAAGTTCGATCACATGACAGGCGCATTGCACCGTCGCGAGATGCTGGCACTGATGGGCGGCGCCGCTGCCGCAGGAACCTTCGGGCTCCCGGCGTTTGCTCAGGACCAAAAGAAGGGCGGCATTCTAAAGATTGCGGCTCCGGCCAACCCGTCCTCACTCGATCCGGCCACGGGCGGCGCGGGCTCCGATCACAGCATTCTCTGGACCATGTACGACACGCTAGTCGAGTGGGACTACGAGACACTCAAGCCGAATCCCGGTCTTGCCAAATGGTCGTACCCTGACCCCAAGACCCTGGTGTTCGACATCCAGAGCGGCATCAAGTTTCACGATGGCACGCCGCTCGACGCGGAAGCCGTCAAGTTCAATATCGATCGCGGCCGCCAGGATCAGCGCTCGAACGTGAAGGCGGATCTTACCAGCATCGAGGCGGTCGAAGTCACCGGTCCGCTGCAGGTGACCCTGAAGCTGAAGAATGCGGACAGTGCATTGCCCGCAATCTTTTCCGACCGCGCCGGCATGATGGTGTCTCCGACCAACATCAAGGCGCTCGGCAATGACACCGACCGCAAGCCTGTCGGAGCGGGACCGTGGAAGTTCGTGCGGTGGGCCGACAACGAAATCATCGTCGTGACCCGCAATGAAAATTACTGGCGTCCCGGACGCCCATACCTGGACGGCATCGAGTTCAACATCATTCCGGAACTTGCGACCGCATTGCGCTCGGTGGTTGCAGGCCAGAATGACATGTCGTTCGCGCTGCCCGCGCGCCTGAAGCCGGTGATCGATCGCGCGAAGAACCTCACGACGGTGATGTCGCCGACGCTGTACTGTATTCAGATCTACTTCAATCACGCCCGCGCGCCGCTCGACAACGTCAAGGTCCGGCAAGCCATCAACTTCGCGCTGGATCGCGAAGCGTTCGTTAAGGCGACGATGGGTGGCCTCGGCGAACCGGCAAAAATGACGTTACCCAGCACCCACTGGGCCTTTGACAAGTCCATTGCCAGTCTTTATCCGCACGACCCGGACAAGGCGCGCAAGCTGCTGGCGGAGGCAGGCTTCAAGGATGGCCTTGAGTTGACCATCGGCGGTTACATGGATCAGGACTCGGTCCGTCGCGGCGAAGTGATTCAGGATCAGCTCGGCAAAGCCGGAATTCGGCTTAAATTCTCGCGGGGCACGATCGCGGAAATCAGTTCGCAGTTCTTCGCCACTGAAAAGAAGTTCGATCTTTTGGTGTCCGCATGGACGGGGCGGCCGGATCCGAGCATGACCTATGCGCTCGGTTTCGATAAGGGCGCTTACTACAACGCCGGTCGTCTCGCGGCTCCCGAACTGTCCACGCTGATTCAGGAAAGCCGCGAAAGCGAAGACCTGACCAAACGCGCCGCCGTGTTCGCGAAGATCCAGCGCTTCACGATGGAGAACGCGCTGTCCGCTCCGCTCGCGTTCCAGTTCGAGATCGACGCGCTCTCCGAGAAGGTGAAGGGCTTCAAGCCGAACCTGCTCGGCAAGCCGAAGTTCGAAAACATCTCGCTGGGATAATACCCACACCGGCGCCGCAGCGATGAGCGCGGCGCCGGTCATCGACCATCGAAGGCCTGGTTCCGTCATGATCACCGCCGCCAAACTCAGCATCATCGGCCGCCGTCTGCTCCAGACGTTGCCGGTGATCGTGTTGTCGACCTTCATCGTTTTCGGCTTGCTCAAACTGGTGCCGGGCGATGTCGCCGTGACGCTGGCGGGCGACAATGCGTCGGAGCAGCGGATCACGGAAATCCGTGAAATCTACGGTCTCGACCGGCCATTCTTCGTTCAGTACGGGACCTGGCTCTGGAAAGCCGCACATGGCGATCTATCGAACTCGCTGGTTTCGAGCGAAGCGGTTCTTACATCGATCAAGCGATGCCTTCCGCACACGCTGTTGATCGTGAGTCTGGCGTTGTTGCTGGCGCTGATCATCGGAATCCCGCTCGGTATTGCAGCGGCAAGCAGGCCGAGCTCATGGGTCGACAGCTTCGTCATGGCCGTTGCTTCGCTTGGCGTGGCGGTGCCGAATTTCTGGCTCGGCATGCTGTTGGTGGCATTTTTTGCGCTTGAGATGAATTGGCTACCGGCCACCGGGGCAGTGGCCTTCGCGCAGGACCCATGGGGCGCGTTACGGCACGCACTTCTGCCTGCGGTGGCGTTGGCGTCGGGCGGTATAGCGGAGGTCGCCCGGCAGTTGCGATCGTCGCTGGTCGAAATCCTGTCATCGCAGCAGGTGCGAACGCTGCACGCCAAGGGTTTGCCGCCGTCCTCGATCCTGTGGCGGCACGGACTAAAAAACGTCAGCGTCAATCTTCTGACGGTGGTGAGCCTGCTTGCCAACCGCATGCTGGCGGCCACGGTGGTCGTGGAAGCCGTGTTCGCTATTCCGGGCATGGGCAGCCTGATCGTCAACGCCGCCATGAACCGGGATTTTCCGGTGGTGCAGGGCGTGGTGTTCGCCATGGTGCTGATTGTGGTTGGCCTCAACCTGCTGACCGACATTCTCTACAGTGTTCTCGATCCGAGGATTTCCTGAGATGGCGGACACAGTCGTTACCTCGGAACGCAAGCCGAGCTGGTTCGCCGGTTTCGGCCGCTGGTTCCGATCCGATCTGCGTGGCGCGCTGAGCCTTTCGTTCCTCGTCGCTCTCATTGTGATTTCGATTCTGGGGCCGTGGATTTCGCCTTACCCGCCGACGATGCAGGATCTCGATGCAGCGCTGTCGCCGATGACCGCAAAGCACTGGCTTGGCGCTGATGATCTTGGGCGCGATACGCTGAGCCGATTGATCTACGGCGGCATGGCGTCGCTCTATGCGAGCTTTCTGGCAGTCGCCATCGCGGTGGCGATCGGTGTTCCGGTTGGTGTGTTGGCCGGTTATCTCGGCGGCTGGGTCGATGAAGCGATCAGCCGTGTCGTCGACAGCTTCCTGTCGTTCCCGGCCATCGTGCTGGCAATCGCGGTCACGGGCGCGCTGGGTATCGGCCTGACCAACGGCATGATTTCAGTCGGCATCGTCTTCGCCCCGCAACTGGCGCGGCTGGTTCGCGCGCGAACGCTGGTGGTGCGCAACGAGCTTTATGTCGATGCGGCGCGATGCTTCGGTGTGTCCACCGGCCGCATTCTGTGGCGTCACGTTCTGCCGAACGCGATCCAGCCGGTGATCGTGCAGGTGACGCTGCTGCTGGCAGCCGCGTTGCTCGCGGAAGCGAGCCTCAGCTTCCTCGGTCTCGGCATCCAGCCGCCGGATCCGAGTTGGGGCGCGATGCTGGCGCGCGCTTACCAGAACATGGAGATCGCGCCCGAGCAGATGTATCCGCCGGGACTGGCGATCCTGTTCACGGCGCTTGCCTTCAACACACTGGGCGAGTCGATGCGGGTTGCGCTGGATCCGACCATGAAACGCCGCTGACATTTGGTTTTAAGAACAAGAAGGAAAACAGACATGGCCGCGGGCATTACTGAAAGGGACTATCTGGAGCAGCTTCATGCCTTGTGGGACAAGGCTTGGCCGAAAGGCATTTCGCGGACACCGTATTACCCGCACGGCGAAGTCGCACTGACCGAGTATCTGCGCGCTTGGGCGAAGCAGCGGCCGCAGCGCCCCGCGGTGATTTTCTATGGCCATGTGACGACCTACGCCGATCTCGATCAGCAGAGCGATCGCTTCGCGGCGCTGCTTCAGGCCAAGGGCGTGCGCAAGGGCGATCGCGTCGCGGTGTTCCTGCCGAACTGCCCGCAGTTTCACATCGTGTTCTTCGGCATCCTGAAGCTCGGTGCGATCCATGTGCCAGTCAGTCCGCTGTCGCGCGCGTTCGAGCTTGCCTATGAACTGAACGACACCGATGCCGAGGTGATTGTTGCGCTGGACCAGCTTGCGGCAACGGTTGAACAGGTGCGTGGCGAGACCAAGCTGCGCGAGGT
>Ga0233442_1000419_pt1 | contig 43511 bp, 43 predicted proteins | sample SI_123_September_3_FD_182789 | JGI IMG/M metagenome (GOLD analysis project Ga0233442, IMG submission 182789) | Seawater microbial communities from Saanich Inlet, British Columbia, Canada - SI_123_September2016_150_MG | ecosystem: Environmental > Aquatic > Marine > Inlet | place: Canada: British... | reverse complement strand
TTATTATAGACACGCCTGATGCCACCTTTATTGCCACCCAAGACAAAGCTCAAGAAGTAAAGAGCATTGTCGAATCCTTGCAAGCCAGTGGCCGGTGTGAGAGTAGCGCACACCGTAAAGTTTATCGCCCTTGGGGCTGGTATGACTCTATTGAATCGGGTGAGTACTTCCAAGTAAAAAGATTACATGTTAAACCTGGCGCCAAGCTCTCATTACAAATGCATCATAAACGCGCAGAGCATTGGGTGGTGGTGAGTGGTACAGCAACTGTTACTAATGGCGAGCAGACATTCAACCTTGAAAAAGGTGAATCTACCTATATCCCACTAGGTGTTACCCATGGACTAGAGAATGCAACCAATGAGCCACTAGAAATTATTGAAGTGCAAAGTGGCGCCTATCTAGGTGAAGATGACATCATTAGGTTTGAAGATATGTATGGCAGAGAGGGGTAATTGATATGAAAATATTTATTATTGGAGGTGCGGGCTACATTGGTTCACACATGGTTAAAATTGCCCATCAAGCAGGTCACGAGGTAATTACATTAGACAATCTGTCAACAGGTCATAAAGATGCCGTCTTGTATGGGGAGTTCGAATTTTGTGATATATTAGATGCAGTCAAATTAAATGAATTATTTGTTAAACATAAACCTGATGCAGTAATGCATTTTAGTGCATATTCTTTAGTAGGCGAATCAGTGATTGATCCATATAAATATTACTATAACAATGTTTCTGGAGCGCTAAGTTTACTGAAAGTAATGATTGATAATAATTGCAGAAAGTTTATTTTTAGCTCAAGTGCGGCAATTTTTGGCAATCCAGAATACACGCCAATTGATGAGAATCATCCGAAAAACCCTATAAATCCATATGGTAAATCAAAATTAATGGTTGAAGAAATTTTAAAGGATTTTGAATCTGCTTATGGTTTGAAGTATGTATCCTTTAGATATTTTAATGCTGCAGGCCATGACCCAGATGGGGAATTGAGTGAGCGTCATGACCCAGAAACGCATTTGTTACCTATTATTATGCAAACAGCAAATGGGGAGCGAGAGTCAGTGAGTATTTTTGGCACCGATTACGATACGAATGACGGCACTTGCATCAGAGATTATATTCATGTTAATGACCTTGCCAATGCACATCTAAAGGGTGTTGATTATTTAAATGATATAAACTCTGAAAGTGCAGCTTTTAACTTAGGCAATGGTGAAGGGTTTAGCGTTAAAGAAGTCATTCAAAAAGTAAAAGATATAACTAAAAAAGATTTTAAGGTGATAAAAGAAAGCAGAAGAGATGGCGATCCGTCAATTTTGGTTGCTAGCAACAAAGAGGCAAAAAAATCGCTAAACTTGCAATTACAGTTTTCTGAACTTGAAGATATAATTAACACACTAAATAAAAAATAATCTAAATATGAAAAAAGCATTAATAACAGGAATTACTGGCCAAGACGGTGCCTACCTAGCAGAATTTCTACTAGATAAGGGTTACGAAGTGCACGGCATCAAGCGTCGCTCATCATCATTTAACACAGACCGTATTGACCATCTTTATCAAGATCCTCATGAAACTAACTGTAAGCTTATACTCCACTATGGAGATCTGTCTGATTCAATGAGTTTAGTGCGTATCATTCAACAAATCCAACCTGATGAAATATACAACCTTGGTGCACAATCACACGTTGCTGTATCGTTCGAAACTCCTGAATACACGGCAGATACTGTAGGACTTGGTGCACTACGCGTACTAGAAGCCATTCGCATTTCAGGTCTTGAGAAAAAAACCCGCTACTACCAAGCCTCTACCTCGGAGTTATATGGCGAAGTGCAAGAAACCCCGCAAAAAGAAACCACTCCTTTTTATCCACGCTCTCCCTACGCAGCAGCCAAGCTATATGCTTACTGGATAACCATTAACTACCGAGAAGCTTACGGCATGTATGCCTGTAATGGTATCTTGTTTAATCATGAATCTCCAGTACGTGGTGAAACCTTCGTAACCCGCAAAATCACAAGAGCACTAGCCCGCATCTCATTAGGCCTGCAAGACACGGTTTACCTAGGTAACATGAATGCCAAGCGTGATTGGGGTCATGCCAAAGACTACGTAGAAATGCAATGGCTAATGCTCCAACAAGATGAGCCAGACGACTTCTGTATTGCCACCGGCGTGCAATATTCAGTACGTGACTTTGTCAACTTCGCATGGGGTCATCTAGGTAAAACCATCCGTTGGGAAGATGAAGGCATAGATGAAAAAGGTTACGATACTGAAACAGGCAATTTGATCGTTGCAGTCGACAAACGCTACTTCCGCCCAACAGAGGTAGAAACTTTATTAGGCGATCCATCTAAAGCCAAAGAAAAGCTAGGCTGGGAGCCAAAAATCACCTTAGAAGAAATGGTGCATGAAATGATGGAAAATGACATCAACATTGCCAAGCGAGATTCATTAGTCAAAAAGCACGGCTTTAAAGCGCCAGACTTTAACGAGTAGATAGGTAAATATGAAAGAAGTAATTAAATTTTTATATAGATATTTTTTAATGTTTGGAATCAATCCTTTGCAAGCAATTATGGCATTCAAAGGTATTCCTATTTATTATAAAAACCGTAAATTGTTGAAGCGGCAGGAAAAGGATTCTAGTAAAAAATTCCCGTTTGCCACACCTTATCCTTGTTTGAGCGACAGGTTTAAAAATGCCGGTGAAGCGACAGGTCATTACTTTCATCAAGATTTACTAGTAGCAAGAAGAATTTATCAAAATAATCCAAGTTTGCATATTGATATTGGATCAAGAATTGACGGATTTGTGGCGCATGTTGCGTCGTTCCGAAATATCGAGATAATTGATGTGCGTTCTTTGACCTATAAAATTCCTAACGTGACTTTTCAAAAAGCCGATCTAATGGAGGAGTTAGACAATAAATTGAAAGAACGAGCGGATTCGCTATCATGTCTTCATGCACTTGAGCATTTTGGCCTTGGTAGATATGGAGACCCTGTTAATTACAACGGTTATTTGCTTGGGTTAGATAATCTATATAAGATTTTAAAAAGAGATGGTAAATTTTATTTTTCCGTCCCAATTGGCCCACAAAGAATTGAGTTTGATGCGCATCGAGTTTTTTCTATTAACTATCTTTTGGAATTATTTGACAATAAATACCATATTGATAGCTTTTCATATGTAGACGATGAAGGTAATTTACATGAAAATCAATTGATAACAGATAATAGTAAGAATGAGAATTTTGGCTGTAATTTTGGCTGTGGTATTTTTGAAATGACAAAGCTATAACTAGTGAACCTTAACGATAAAATCTACATTGCAGGACATAGGGGTTTAGTCGGCTCTGCTATTGTCAGGCAATTAGAAGAGAGAGGTTTTACCAATCTCTTGATGCGCACGCATAAAGAACTAGATCTTACTAATCAAGCACAAGTGCAAAGCTTCTTTCAACAAGAATTGCCTAATTATGTTATTCTTGCTGCAGCGAAGGTTGGCGGCATACACGCAAACAACACTTATCCTGCTGACTTTATTTATCAAAACATGATGATAGAGGCTAATGTTATTAATTCAGCTTATGAGAATAAAGTTAAGCGCTTGTTATTTTTAGGCAGCACTTGTATTTATCCTAAAGCAGTCGAGCAGCCAATGCGTGAAGATGCAATACTCACTGATGTACTAGAGTCAACTAATGAGCCTTATGCGCTAGCCAAGATTGCAGGCATTAAGTTGTGTGAATCCTACAACCGTCAATATGGAACTGATTTTAGATCGGTGATGCCAACCAATCTATACGGCATTAATGATAACTTCCATCCAGAGAATTCACATGTTATCCCTGCACTTATGCGCCGTTTTCATGAAGCGAAGGTTAATAACGATGCTGAAGTAGTTGTATGGGGTACAGGCAATGCTATGCGTGAGTTCTTGTATGTAGATGATATGACAGAAGCATCTTTATTTGTATTAGAGCTAGATGAAGAAACTTACAAAGCCAATACCCAGCCAATGCTATCGCATATTAATGTTGGTACTGGAGAAGATGTAACTATTAGAGAGATGGCAGAAACTATGAAAGAGGTTGTTGGATTTAAAGGTGAATTGACTTTTGACACGACAAAGCCAGATGGCCCACCAAGAAAATTAATTGATGTATCTCGTTTATTAAATATGGGTTGGAATTACAGTGTAAATCTTAAAGACGGTCTTAGTCAAACTTATAAATGGTATTTGAAAAATTAATATGAAAACCCCAAACACTATCTACCATAATGCAACCGTCACTCGTGACAGGCGCAATCAACTAAACGGTCACAAATCAGCTGTGATTTGGTTTACTGGTCTGTCAGGCTCTGGTAAGTCAACGCTTGCTCATTCAGTCGAGGAAGAGTTGTATAAGTTAGGTTGCAGAGTCTTTGTTTTAGATGGAGATAATGTGCGTCATGGTTTATCATCAAATTTAACTTTTAGTGATAATGACCGCAAAGAAAACATTAGAAGAATTGGCGAAGCGGCTAAACTAATGATGGAGGCTGGTGTTATTGCTATGACTGCATTCATCAGTCCATTCAAAAAAGATCGTAATCTTGTTAGACAATTATTGCCTCAAGGTGATTTTATTGAGGTCTATTGCAAAGCTAGTCTAAAGGCTTGTGAGTTAAGAGATGTAAAAGGACTATATAAGCGCGCACGCGCTGGAGAAATTAAGAACTATACAGGTATTGATTCTCCTTATGAAGCACCCGACAATCCTGAGTTGATTATTGACACTGAGGGTGATTTGTTAGAAGAGTCTGTTATCAAGGTAATTGACTTTCTGAAATCCAAAGAAATTATTAATTAATCATGCTTAATCAGATTGATATTCAGGATATTGTTACTATTGCCAAAGAAGCTGGCAAAGCCATTATGCAGATCTACGAACAACATTTTGAAGTTGAATACAAAAAAGACAGTTCACCATTAACTCTGGCTGATAAAAAAGCCAATGACATTATTGAAGATGGTTTAAATCAGCTCCCAGTTAACTTCCCTATCTTGTCTGAAGAAGGCAAAGAAATCCCTTATAAGGACAGAAAGCATTGGGAGTATTTTTGGTTGGTTGATCCGCTAGATGGCACCAAAGAATTTGTAAAGAAGAATGGTGAATTTACTGTTAATATAGCACTCATTCATAAAGGTACACCGGTATTAGGTGTAGTGTATGCGCCAGCATTAGATGTGTGTTATTGGGCAAAACAAGGTGAGGGTGCTTTTAAAGATGGACAAAAACTTCCTCTTAAAACAGCAGTTCAGCGCAGCACTTATAAAATTGTTGCCAGTCGTTCTCATATGTCAGATGAAACCAAAGATTTTATTGATGCGATTAAAACGGATAAAGAAAAAGAATTAGTCTCGATTGGTAGTTCATTGAAAATTTGTTTAGTTGCAGAAGGTGAGGCTGATATTTATCCAAGGCTAGGGCCGACTATGGAGTGGGATACAGGTGCTGCACATGTGGTTGCTAATGAGTCTGGAGTAGTCTTGAAGAAGTATAAAGATAATGAATATTTACAACATAAATACAATAAAGAGAATTTATTAAATCAATATTTTGTAGTGGGTAAAATTTGATGAAAATCACGATAGCTGGCACTAGCTATGTCGGTTCTTCCAACGCTATAGTGTTTCTTAGAAATATCCATATTGGATTCACTTGGAGGTATTTTGTCTAGAAACCTTGACTTCTCGCACACGCCGAGCCGCAAGCGTGCGACAATATTGCAAGCGGTTGGTGGCTATGCACTTACAGGGATCGACATTGTCCAAGGTTTAGTTCTTATTCCTTTGTATTTGTATTACATAGGAGCGCATACCTATGGTTTATGGTTAGCTTCTGGTGGTATCTTAGGCATGCTTGGGCTAATGAACTTTGGTATTGGTAGTATTTTGATTCAGCGTATAGCAAACTTTTATGGGAAAAAAGATTTACCGCAGGTTGGGATATACTTTATCAATGGCATGATTGTGTATATTGGAATTTGCTTGCTGTTTGGCCTTGTGGGGTGGATTATTTCGTTATGGTTACCTGATATATTAACGGCAATTGGGAATGATTCAGACTTGTTGCAGCAATGCTTTCAATTAGCTGTTGTGGCGATGGTGCTGGCTGTTTTTAATGAGTGCTTGAGAAGTTTTAGTCAGGCATTGCTACGCCCTATTATTCCGATGATAGGTATGGTGGTTGGCCGTATTGTTGGCATTGGGGTAACTATCTGGATGTTATTTGACGGCTTTGGGTTGTGGGCGATTCCTGTAGGGGCGTTGGTTGTGCAAAGTTTAATCCTTCTTGTAAATATATTTAATGCTCTTAGTCTTTTTCGCAGGCTCGGTGTGAGGGTGGAATTCAAGAAGAGTGTCATCAAAGAGTATTGTAAAACGGCTCCAGTTTTACTGATGGCAACGGCTGGAGGTAAGCTTTCTCAAGAGGCAGAGCCATTGTTAATTACAGTTTTTCTTAGTCCAGAGGTGACAACGGCCTATATGATAACCCGAAGAGCGGCTGATATTGTATTTAAAATGTTGAGTGTGATTACTGGTTCTACGATGGGAACATTTTCTCACCTTGTGGGTAGTGATAACCGTGACAATGTGAGGAATATTGCCTCAAAATTACTTTTCATCAGTTTTTCTCTAGGGGTGACTGGTTTTGCAGCCTATGTTGGTTTAAATCAAGCTTTTGTCTCTTTGTGGGTTGGTGAGTCATTTGCGCTGGATCAGATGGTTATATTATTTATTGCACTGGGATTTTTTGCGCAGGCTTTTGGAGGCTTGTTAAAGCGAATGCTTTATGGATTGGGAGATTTTACCTATACATCTACTGTGATTATGCTGGAAGGAGTGAGTCGGATATTCATGGCTAGCGCGTTACTGAGTCTGTTGGGTGTGGTGGGCGTGCCTTTAGCCTTTGCTCTGTCTTGTTTGTTATCAATACTGATATTGGGGCCGCGTTTGAAAACAGAACTTACAATGCAATATCACTTATTTTCAACCACAAGGTTGATGTTTTCTGGGGTTATTCTTTTTGGTTTGGCTACAAGCCTGGTGCAGATGAAATTACCCGTTGATTCATGGGTTGGTTTTAGTCTGTATTCGGGAGTATTCTTGCTTAGCGTCTTGATAATATATATTTTAATAAACTGGGCTAAATGCCGTGATATTTATAGGAGCTTTGTAACATGAGCGAGTCGAAAGAGAGTAAAAAAGAGAGTAATAAAGAGCCAGTTTTTGTCGTTGGGTTTCCAAAATCAGGAAATACTTGGCTTGCTAGGTTGCTGGCTGAGGTAACAGACTCAAATATTGCAGTTAACAACCCTTTAGATGGTGTGAATATGGCTGACAATTCTTCAGAAAGAAAAGGCCAGTTCATTATTCATAAAGAGCACGTCGTTAATAATATTGAGCAGGCTATGCAAAGCAAAGTTGTATACATTGTCAGAGATGTTCGCGATGTATTGGTTTCTGGTTTTTATCATTGCAACCGTTGGTGTAACGATGACTTGATCAATAGGAATATATTTCTTAAATGGTACTTTTACCATGAGGTGAAAAAACTGAACAAAAAGTGGCAAGGAAATGTCTGGGCTGAATTTAAGTATAGTGCTAGGTGTTTTATCAAATCATTGATCCGTTATAAATATGAAAAGGTTAGGGTGGGCAATTGGAGCGACCATGTTTCTTTTTGGTCTAAGAGCCCAAATGTCATTGTAGTCAGATACGAGGACCTTTTAAGAGGCACAGAGGCTGAAATGAAAAAAATATTGCTCGCATTTAAATTGGATGTAAGTGATGAAGTATTATTGAAGGCTATATCAAATCAGAGCTTTAAAAAAAAGAAATCGGACTTCTTGAAGTCGGGAGACCCCCTGAATGCAAAATTTTTAAGACGTGGTAAAGAAGGAGGCTGGAAAGAACTTCTTCCTACCACTTTAGTAAGGGAAATTGAACAAAGACATGCTGTTGTTATGAATACGTATGGATATAAATTAGAATACTATGAAGGTGAAAAATGAAATTACACATTGGTTGTGGTAAAAAATACTTGGATGGATACAAACATTTGGATGTGATTAATTTTGATCATATAGATTTTGTATGCGACGCACGAATGTTGACTATGATTGAAGATGCTTCGGTGTCGGAGATATATGCATGCCACATTTTGGAGCATGTCGAACGCAATGAGGTGGTGAATGTCTTGCGTGAGTGGAGCCGAGTGCTAAAAGTTGGAGGAGTTGTAAGAATTGCTATTCCTGATTTTGAAGCTGTTGTAGCAGAGTACGTGGAAAGTAAAGATTTACAGCGCTTTCAAGGGCTACTCTATGGCGGCCAAACCTACGATTATAACTTCCACCATGTTGCATTCGATTTCTCGGTCATAAAAGCTTATTTAATAGAGGCTGGATTCTCAGAAGTTAGTCATTATGATTGGCGTGATTTTTTACCGGATGGCTATGATGATTATAGCCGTAGTTATCTTCCCCATATGGATTTTGAGAACGGTAGAAGTATGAGTTTGAATGTGGTGGCTAAGAAAGGTTCGTGATATTTATAGGCCCTGAACTTAGTGATCCGCATGCTCATTTTGTTACCAATATCGTGTCATGTATAGGAACTGACGATGATTTGATCATCGACCTATTCTGTGTGGCTGAATGGGATGAAATTAGAGATAGTATTGCCAATCATTTGGAATCGCATGATGAGTATTATGTAATTTATAATGCTTATGAGGATGAAGATTTTTTCATTTATCTAAAGCAAAGTTTTCCTGAATTAAAGCTGATCACTGTGTTTTCCGATGATGAATGGCGACATGCAAATTATGATCGTTATTTGGCCTTGTATTCGGATATTTTTACGATTGCAGTTAAGGATAACATTAATAGGTATGAAAGATATGGCCTAAAGCCCTTTTATATGAAATGGGCCTGTAATCCCGATATGTTCTATCCATTGTCAGATCAACGTAAAGATATTGATGTAAGTTTCATCGGAGTCCCATATGGCAATCGATTGAGCTATATACGCTTCCTTATTAAAAATGAGGTTAATGTGCGGGTGTATGGAAAAGGTTGGGATCGTTTTGTAGATCTTCGCTCTTATTGGGGAGGGTTTCTTACCAATGATGAAATGCTACAAGTTATTGACAGGAGTAAGATAAATCTTAACTTTTTATGGACAAGTGCTGGAAAAGAGCACTCTACTATTAAGGGGCGAACATTAGAGCTTTCAGCTTGCCGTTCATTTCAATTATCCAACCATACGGATGAGTTTCATAATTATGGGTTCATGGATGGAGATAATATTGCAGTATTTCATGATCAGTCGGAGATGCTTGCTAAGGTTCAATACTATCTAACTCATGACGGGGAGCGAGAAGAAATCGCTAAGCAGGCTTATAAACATGTATTGCAGAAGCACACATGGAAGCAGCGTTTTAAGAATATTTTTGAGCAACTTACACATGTTTCATATTCTTCCTTATCTGAAACAAGAAAGTATCGAATTATAGTCATTAGTAAAGAAGGTATTCAACATAAAATTACGCCTGATGATGAGCGACTAGATGTTGAAATTGTTGATTCAACGAGTGGATGGCGGAAAAAGTTAAGCAGAGTGGATGGCGTTATTCAGTTAACGCATGATTCTACGATCAATAATGAATCACTTTATATGATGGCCTTCGGTTTGGTTGCAGATAAGTCAGATATGGTTGCAGCTAATTTCTATGTGGGATACAAGGAAAGTCGCAAATGGATACGATTCAAAGATCGCCAAATAGAGAGGAGGCGTGATCTTCTTCGGCTTCTGCCAATAGAATGCCTTATGTTTTCAGGTGATTATGCCAGTAGACATGGCTGCTCATTGCAGGCTGATGTACGGGAGTGCAAGGTCTCGTATATTGAGTATCCCTTTTTTGGTGTTAAGTTATCCTATTATTGGACACGAAAATTGAGACTTTATTTTGCACACCATAGAGATTCGAGGAGTCTGTTACGAAAGTATGTGCGCGGGTTTAAGTGGGGCAAGGTATTCTCGCTAGGCATAGATAAGTTGTGGCAAAAAATGATTTTTAAAAAGGAATGGATATAATGAGACTAATAAAACATAAGCTTCGTAAATTATATGATGTATATATAAAGCGGGACCCAAAGCGAATTACATATTACAACTATATTGATAAAGGTGGCGAGGACCTTCGATTGGATTATGCTTTAGAAAAAGATAGTGTCGTTTTTGATATTGGTGGATATATTGGTGACTTTGCAGAAGATATTTCAGGTAAGTTTAATTGTAGAATTGATATTTTTGAGCCTGTGCCACAATACGCTGAAAAGATACGCACTCGTTTAGCGCAAAACAGCAAGGTTAATGTGATACAAGCTGGTTTAGGCGGAACGGAAAAGGAAGAATTTATCACAATTGAAGGGCTTGGATCTAGCGTATTTGTTAATGGTCGAGAGAAAGAGGATAAGGCAACTATTAAAATCATTTCGATTGTCGACTATATTGAATTAAAGGGTTATTTAAAAATAGACCCAATGAAAATAAATATTGAAGGTGGAGAGTTTGAGTTGCTAAATGCCCTTTTAGATCACCCAGATTTAATAAAGAAAATTAAGTATTTTCAAATTCAATTTCACGATTTTGTGCCTGATGCCGAAAAAATGAGAGCGGAAATTCAGAGTCGGCTTTCTGAAACACATAAGGTTATGTGGAATTTCCCCTTTATTTGGGAAAGCTGGGAAAGAATTCAATAATGATTGACCTAATCCATATAGGGGATTACAAGACAGGCACAAGCTGGTTTCAGAAGCAGGTTTTTCCAGTACATCCTGAGCTTTATTACTTAGATTCTGGTATTCATCCAGAAGTTGTTCATTTGATGCACCAGTTGATTGATATAAGAGATTTGGATTTTAACCCTGAGGTTCTTCGGGGAAGGTTTGCAGATGTACTAAATGATATTGATTCTCAAAATAGAAAGATAGTCATTAGTAGGGAAGCACTTTCAGGTTCATACCCGGCTGGAGACCATGCCAAAAGGATTGCTGAACGATTGTATGCGGTGTTTGGAAAGACTAAAGTACTTATTGTTATACGAGAGCAGTTTTCTATGCTCAAGTCAATTTACAGCCAGTATGTTAAAATAGGTGGGACGTTAAGCTTCGAAGAGTTTGTTTATGATCCCATTGTTTCACCGGGTGTGGTTGAAAAGCTTAAGTACCATAAAATAATTGATGCTTATGTGAATATTTTTGGGAAAGAAAATGTTTTTGTTGGACTGTTTGAGGAATTTAAATCGGATAATGAATTATTTGTAAAGAGAGTGCTTGAGTTTTCTGGGTGCTCTGATGCCTGGCAACTACGTTCAAAAGATGTGCTTGTAAACCCTTCGCTAAGGAAGGCGGGGCTTGAAATTCAACGTTTCATAAATCATTTTTTGCGTAATGATTTTAATCCGTGTAAGCCAATTATTCCACTAGATAAGGTGGTTGCACTTTTTTTAAGTTCTGAGAAAAAAAAGAAATTGTTGACTGGTACAAGAAATCGTCTCATTTATAGTATGCCAGGGTGTGATGACGCATTTGTATTACGGTATGCTATTAATTTTGCACTAACGTTACAGGTGTCAAAATTGTGCGAACGTATTCAGCTTGGATCCAAGCTAACTATTCCGAATAGTATTGTGGAAAGCCTAAGAGATGAATTTGTGGAATCGAACAAACTATTGCATGATAAATATAACCTTCATGTTGATAAATATGGTTGGTCGTTATGAGTCAAGTTGCCTTTGCTGTAACACAAAATCTTATGCAAAACAGGCTGTTTGATATTACATCGGCAAGAGATAACTGTCTGGAACGCTTTGTGGCGCTTAAACAGATGCTTGGGCTAGATGATATCAGTTGTGATACGCTTGATGCCTGCGCTGCCGTATCAATTGATGTTCTTATTTGTTCGGATATTGCTTCAAACCTTAGGGGAGTATTAAACCTAATCAAATTAAATCCCTCGATTAGGATACTTTACTTACCAACTGAACCCGCGCTTGTGTCATGTTTACATGATAGTGACATTCTTGGAAAAATAGACTTTGACCGTGTTTTATTCTGGAATGACGCATTCACACGCCATTACAAGCATGCAGTGAAGTGTAACATAGGTCAGCCTATAATCACCCCTGAATCGATTCCTTTTGTTGCTTTTGAGGATAAAAAATTCATTTCTGCTATTACATCCAATAAATTGATAAAGCATAAGAATGGCTTGTATGAAGAGAGGTTGCGTGCATTTGATTTCTTTTCCAACAAGACGGAAGGAATGGACTTGTACGGTATGGGTTGGGATAAATCCACATTGCCCTTTATTGCGACCTCGTACAGAGGGTTGTGCGATATAAAAAAAGAGACTCTAAAGAGCTATAAGTTTTCAATTTGTTTTGAGAATGCCAGAGGTTATCAAGGATTGATTACAGAAAAGATATTCGATTGCTTTGCGGCAGGAACTGTACCAATTTATTACGGCCCTCCCAATGTGCAGGATTATATTCCTAACGGTTGCTATATAGATTTTCGCGATTTCAAAAGTTATGAAGATCTTTACCAGTTTTTAATGAACGTGACTGAAATAGAATATAAGGCTTATCTGGATGCGGCAAAGAGATTTATTAAAAGTAAAGAATATTATGAATTCACATCAAAAAGATTTGCAGAAATCGTACTTGAACAAATTCGGTCGCTATTGATAGAGCCAAAACCAAACAGAACGGTGCTCGGTTTTAAATGGTCATTATTTAAGATTGTGTTAAGTAATCCAATATATTTCCTGAGAAATTTAAAGAAGTGTAGGCGTTTTCTGTTTGACCTATTCTTTTCGTTCTAGTGGTGGATGTTGGCGATATTGAGTGTGGGGATGGAAAAGATGAATAATAATCCAGCAGTATCAGTTGTAATGTCTGTTTATAATGCAGAACTATACCTTGAAGATGCTATTGAATCTATTTTAAATCAAACATATAAAGATTTTGAATTTATTATTATAAATGACGGTTCAACCGATTCAAGCCTAGAGATAATAAAAAAATATAGTAAAAAAGATGAAAGGATAATAGTTGTAAGTAGGGATAATAAAGGGATTGTATATAGCTTAAATGAAGGAATAAGGCTAGCAAAAGGAGAGTATATTGCTCGAATGGATGCTGATGACATAAGTCTAGATTTTCGATTTGAGCAGCAACTTAATTTTATTAAGAAAAATAGTTTGGACATTTGTGGTGGGCATTACTTATTGATAGATGACGAAGGCAGAATTAATGGATTAAATGTTGTGCCAATAAGTCATGAAATGTGCACTTTGTCATTGTTGTTCAAGGTTCCTTTTGCTCATCCTAGCGTTATGATTCGAAAGCGATTTTTAGATGAAAATTCTTTAGAGTATGGTCAATCTGCTTACAAAATAGCAGAAGACCTAGATTTGTGGCTCAGAATGCAAAAGTGTGGCGCAAGATTTGGCAATGTAGATAGCGTGGTGTTAAAGTATAGAATACTTGGCGAGTCTTTATCTAAAGCGAATAATGCACCAATACTTAAAGAAACAAAAGCCATGCTCCGTCAGTTTTATAAAGATAATCATCAGCAAATCTCTCTAATTATAAAGAACCTACCGTCAGTGTTAAATGCAGAGGAAAAATCATTGCTAGTACGTTATATATATAAACGTGTTAAAAGGTTTGACTTTTCTCATGTTGGCCTAATGAGGAAAGTAGATAAGAAGATTATTTTTAATAGTATCCTATCTGAGATGATAAGGTGATTTCACATGATTCTAATAGTAAATCAAGCGGTGAATTAATCGCATCATTTGATGGCACGCATGGTTGGTATTAGAAAAATAATAGCCCATCTGTTGTTGATATTATTTTAAGAGTTAATGGTGAGTATCAGCATTTAGATTTAATTGAAAAATAAATATATAGAGGCCTACATTGATTGTAGGCTTTTTTTCGTCTGCTAAAACTTCTAGGGACAAGGTTAAAAATGGATGATTTTAAGGTTATAATTACCCTATAGTTTTAATAATAGCCTTATAGCCTTATAGCCTTATAGCCTAATAGCCTAATAGCCTAATAGCCTAATAGCCTAATAGCCTAATAGCCTAATAGCCTAATAGCCTAATAGCCTATAAGGCATTAATTTAGAAAGGTTATTGTTGTAAATATATTCAGGCAAAATTACCTTTAAAAAATAAGTGTAAATTAGAAATATTTAATGATGATTAAAAAACTTTGGAACCACTTAACTAAACGTCGTAGAAAGCAATTTTGGCTGTTATCAATTCTAATGATTGTAGCTTCTATAATGGAGATTGTAAGTATTGGAGCTGTAGTGCCATTTCTAGGCGCATTAACCGCACCTGAACAAATTTATCAACATCACCTTACTCAACCTTTGATTCAAATCTTGGAGATAACAGGACCTAGTCAACTATTATTACCATTAACCATTATCTTTATTATGGCGATACTAAGTGCGGCTATAGTGCGTTTACTTTTACTCTATGCATTGACCCGATTATCCTATGCTATAGGTGCCGATCTTAGTGTTAATATTTATAGACGCACTTTGTATCAAGACTATTCAATTCATACATCACGCAATAGCAGCGAGATTATAAATAGTATTATCACCAAAACAAATATCGTTATAAGAGGAATTTTAGTGCCATTACTTAACTTTCTCACCTCGGTTATTATTATGCTAGGTATTATTAGTATGATTTTTGCTATTAATGCACAAGTGGCATTAATCACATTTTCTGTTCTTGCTTTTCTTTATTGGGTGATTACTTTTTTCACTAAAAAATCTCTACAAAAAAATAGCCAATTAATAGCTGATGAATCTACAAAAATGGTTAAATATTTACAAGAAGGTTTAGGTGGAATACGTGATGTTTTAATTGATGGTACCCAAGAATTTTATTGTAAATTATATCGAAATGCCGATTTATCTTTGCGCAGAGCGTCAGGAGATAATATTTTTATTGCATCTAGTCCTCGTTATCTGATGGAGACAATCGGTATGATTTTAATAGTGGTTCTGGCATACACTTTAACCCTTCAAGAGGGTGGTATTTCGACAGCTATCCCTGTATTAGGAGCACTTGCACTAGGCGCGCAGAAATTACTACCTGCATTGCAACAAGCGTATGGGTCTTATAGTTCGATCAAGGGCTCAAAAGCCTCTTTTATCGATGTGCTAAATTTACTAAATCAGACGTTGCCATATAATACTAGTCAGGATTCAATAAATCTAATGCCATTTAAACAAGATATTATTTTTAAGGATTTAAGCTTTAGATACAAAAAAGATGCGCCATGGATATTAAAGAATGTGAATTTAAGCTTTAAAAAAGGCGAAACAATTGGCTTTATTGGAATGACGGGTAGTGGTAAAAGCACACTATTAGATATTTTAATGGGCCTCTTAGTGCCAACGGAAGGCGAGCTACTGATCGATGGCGTTACTATCACACAAGAGAATAGAAGGGCTTGGCAGGCGCATATTTCCCATGTTCCACAAAGTATTTATCTTGCTGATGGTGCCATTCAGGAAAATATTGCCTTTGGCGTTGAGTCAGAGAAAATAAAAGAGCATAAAGTTGTTCAAGCGGCACAGCAGGCGCAAATTGCAGAAGTGATCAATAATTTAAAAAGTAAATACAAAACTTTTGTCGGTGAGCAGGGTGTTCAACTATCAGGCGGTCAAAGACAGCGAATTGGTATAGCTCGTGCTTTGTATAAAGATAGCGACGTACTTATCTTTGATGAAGCTACTAGTGCTCTAGACAATCAAACAGAGCAAAAAATAATGCAACAAATCGCCCAATTGAAAGACAGCCAGACTATATTTATCATTGCACACAGGCTTACAACATTAAAGCAGTGTGATAGTATTATCAGAATAAATACAGATTATACGATTGAGAAAGTGACTTACAATCAAATAAGTGTATGAACTATTCAAATGTATCGACTTATTGCAAAAAAAATCACGTGAGACTAATAACAGAAAATATAATGATTAAAAACTTCATAAGCAAAAATGAAAAAATACTTAAATTAATTGGCAGAAATCAATTATTATTTACTAATGATATTATGAAGTTTTCCAAAGATCTGAAAGAGATTGTTTCACACTCTACTTTTCTTGTTATTGGTGGCGCAGGATCAATAGGTCAGGCAGTAGTTAAGGAGATTTTTAAGCGACACCCTGAAAAACTTCACGTTGTAGATCTTAGTGAAAATAAACTTACTGAGCTGGTAAGAGACATTAGAAGTTCATTTGGATACATTAAGGGTGATTTTAAAACTTTTGCACTAGATATAGGATCAATAGAGTACGATGCTTTTATTAACTTTGATGGAAGATATGATTACGTATTAAATCTATCAGCTTTGAAACATGTTCGTAGTGAAGAGGATCCGTTTACACTAATGAGAATGATCGACGTAAATGTTTTTAATACAGATAAGACTATTAGACAATCTATTGAAAATGGTACAAAAAAATACTTTTGTGTAAGTACTGATAAAGCTGCTAATCCAATCAATATGATGGGCGCAAGTAAACGTATTATGGAGATGTTTTTAATGCGAAGATCTTCAGATATAGATATTTCAACAGCTAGGTTTGCGAATGTTGCTTTTAGTGATGGGTCATTATTGCATGGCTTTAATCAGAGAATTGAAAAGAGACAGCCTATCGCAGCACCTAATGATATAAAACGCTATTTTGTAACCCCACAAGAAAGCGGAGAGCTTTGTTTAATGAGTTGTATTTTTGGCGAAAATAGAGATATTTTTTTTCCAAAACTGAGTGAAGCTTTACACTTAATATCTTTTGCAGATATTGCAGTTAAATATCTAAAAAATCAGGGGTATGAGCCATATCTGTGTGATACAGAAGGTGAGGCTAGGGAGTTAATTAAAACTCTTCCAAAGGAAGGGAAATGGCCCTGTTTGTTTACAAAGAGCGACACAACTGGAGAGAAGGACTTTGAAGAGTTTTATACCGATAAAGAAACTCTTGACATGAGCCGATTTGAAAATTTGGGCGTGATAAAAAATGAGCTGGAATATGATGAAAATCAATTAAATAATTTTAAAGATGCTATTGGTCAACTTAAGTCTGGTGTGAGTTGGGATAAAAGATCAATTGTGAATGAATTCTTTAAGATGATTCCTGAGTTTGAGTATCATGATAACGGCAAGTACCTTGATGGCAAAATGTGATGCTTAAAGACGTCATTAATTTCATTCAAAAAACTTATAAAACAAAGGGGTTAATCCCTTTGCATGAGCCAAAATTCATTGGTAATGAAAAAAAATATTTAAATGAGTGTGTCGACTCTACATTCGTCTCGTCAGTAGGTAAATTTGTAGGTAAATTTGAAGAGAAAATAGCAAATTATACGGATGCTAAATATGCAATTGCAATAAATAGCGGGACTTCAGCTCTACACATTGCATTATTACTTGCAAATGTTGAAAGGAATGACGAGGTAATTACACAAGCCCTTACCTTTGTCGCAACTTGTAATGCTATTAGTTACTGTGGTGCACAGCCTGTATTTGTTGATGTTGATAGAGATACTATGGGACTATCACCATCTGCATTAAAAGAATTTCTTAAAGATAATACATCAGTTAAAAATCAACAGTGTGTAAATAATAAAACAGGTAGAGTGATTAAAGCTTGTGTTCCTATGCATACTTTTGGACACCCTTGTAGGATAGATGAAATTAAGGATATTTGTGATAAGCACCATATTTTTTTAATTGAAGATGCAGCTGAAAGTGTTGGTAGTTTTTATAAAGACAAGCATACTGGAAATTTTGGGCAGGTAGGCGTAATGAGTTTTAATGGAAATAAGATTATTACAGCTGGCGGTGGCGGGTGCATTATTACCAGTGACAAGACACTTGCAAAAAAAGCTAAGCATTTAGCCACGACCGCCAAAGTACCGCATAAATGGAATTTTAATCATGATATGATTGGTTTTAATTATCGCATGCCAAACCTAAATGCTGCCTTATTAGTTGCACAATTAGAAAATTTAGAAAATTTTATACATGGTAAGCGCAAATTAGCAGGTATGTATGAAGAGTTTTTTAATAGTGTTGATTATGATTTTGTCAAGGAGCCGATGGAGTGTAAGTCCAATTATTGGTTAAATTCACTTATTCTTAAGAATAAGCAGCAGCGGGATGAATTTCTGAATGAAACCAACTCGCAAAATATAATGACCCGCCCAATTTGGACATTGATGAACAAATTACCAATGTTTGGACATGCACAATGTGGTGATTTAACAAATTCAGAGTGGTTAGAAAAGCGTGTAGTTAATATACCTAGTAGTGTATTTATATGAATAAAAAAAATATACTGTCAATTTATAAGTTTTTTTTAAAAAAAATTAAATTATTAATTAAAAAAATTTTTAAAACAAAGTATGCGTTTACTAGACCAAGAAAGAGAAGTATATTAATTTTTGACACTAAAAATAGTGCATGTTTATATGGTTACTTAGATGAGTCTAAAGTGACATCTTTTGACCCGTTGGCTATTAGGTTAAATATATATATACTTTTTCGATCTTTAATATTGAGAACTTCATATTACCAATCTTATGTTGATTATGTGAAGCCTGAATTACTTCTAACATTTATTGATAATGCAATGCTATTTCTTTATTTAAGGTGTCCGATAGGGTGTCAGAAGGTTACAGTTCAAAATGGCTATAGGTCGGCAGTTCATCATGATTTATATTATCATCTACCTATGGCAGATTTATCCTTATTGAGTAATGATTACGCTTTTGTTTTTAATGCGTCCATAGCAGAAAAATATAAAGAGTTCGTACCGCTTTGTGAAACTATAGAGCTAGGCTCATTTAAAAGTAACGAGGTCAGAATATACAATAAAGGTCAAGTTGTAAAAGGAATTTTATATATTTCAACATTTAGACTGATGTATTTAGATCAGGGGAAGACTACCTCTGGAATTTTGTGCAGTGATTATATAAGAAACGAACTTACATTTTTAAGATGGCTATTTGATTTTTCTGAAAAAGAGCAGATTCCTTTAACAATATTAGGTAAATTAGATCAAGGTCATGAAAAAGAAGAGAATTATTTTTCAAACCTATCAAATGGCGTAAATTTTAGTTATTTAAGAAATTACCCTGAAAGAGGTACGTATAAAATTATTGATCAAGCTGAATTTATTGTGTCAATTGACTCGTCATTAGGTTACGAAGCTCTTTCGAGAGGTAAAAAGGCGGCCATATTTCCTGGCATAAGGGGCGAGTCATATCCATTAAATACGAGAAATTTTTGCTGGCCATCTAAGCAAGTGAAAAATACTGGATTTTTTTGGACAAATTCCGTTGATTTGGACCAATGGAATAAAGCGTTAAAATATGTAACTAATATAGATGATAGGCAGTGGCATGACAATTGTGATAAGTATATCAATCAATCAATAGCTGTTGATAGAGGTAATTCAAAATTCACTTCATTTTTAGATAAAATGGGTTTATCCAAATAGTCAGAATAAAAAGAAAGTTTTATTTAATTACGGGAAGTTAAAATAGATGGTAAAGATAATAGCTGAAATAGGAGTGAATCATAACGGTTCTCTTGATAAAGCTTTTGAGTTGGTTGATGTTGCAATAGAGTCTGGCGTTGATGTAGTTAAATTTCAAATGGGCAACCCTAAAAATGTTATTAGTCATAAAGCCCCTAAAGCTAATTACCAAATTGAATCCACTGGTGGTGGCGAATCACAGTTAGAGATGGTAAAAAAATTAGTCTTAAAAGATTCAGAGTATCTTGAATTAGCAAAATATTGCAAGACAAAAAATATTGAGTTTTTAGCAACGCCATTTGATAAAGAGAGTGTTGATTTGTTATCAAACACTATGAAACTTCCACAATTAAAAATTGCATCTGGAGAGGTAACTAATGCACAACTATTGTATTACGCTGCAAGAACTAATAAAAAAATTATTTTATCCACAGGCATGTCTACTCTTGCAGAGGTGGAAGTTGCTCTTGGAATATTAGCACATGGATATTTATATCCCAATCAAAAGCCGTTACTTTCAAATTCAAAAGATGTATTTTGTTCATCTGACGGTCAAGACATTCTGCAAAGAAAGGTTGAGCTACTTCATTGCACGACAGAATACCCTTCTCCCTATTCAAGTGTAAATTTACGAGCAATGGACACACTGAGAGCTGCATTCAATCTTCCTGTAGGATTGTCCGATCATACATCAGGAATATATGTTGCTATTGCAGCAGTTGCTAGAGGGGCGACAATAATCGAAAAACACTTTACTTTAGATAAAAATTTACCTGGCCCAGATCACAAAGCATCTTTAGAACCTGGAGAGTTGAAAGATATGGTTCTTGGGGTTAGGGCTGTAGAAGAGTCTATAGGCCATGGTGTAAAAATTCCAGCGCCTGCTGAAATGCACAATATGAATATAGCAAGAAGAAGTTTAGTGGCGGCTATCGATATTAAAAAAGGCGACGAATTTACTGAGGAAAATTTAATTAGTAAAAGACCTGGAACCGGAATATCTTCAATATATTACTGGAATAATATAGGTGTAAAGGCAAAAAAAGATTTTTTAGAAGATGACATTATAAGTAAATGAAAAAGATAGCCCTTCTTTCAAATTCAGTTACTGGCGTATTGGAAAAGTATTTCAAAGATTATTCTGTAACTCATCTTGAGCTTGGAAATATTGTTCCAACGCTGTACACACCTATACAAGTTGACTATCTTATAATTATTCTTGACTATTCATATTATTTTGATGGCTTTATAAGTGATGAAGCCTTTGAAAGAATGAGTTTTTTAGAAAATGCGATTTTAGCTTTTAGAGAGAGTAATCGCAGTGTAAAAATATTAATTACAAATATAATGTATATTTTTCCAGAGGTTTGTATGGGGTCACAGTTTGACCATCGATACGAGTTGATGAAAATAAATTTGGCAATAGGAAATCTTTCTAATAAGTGTAGTGATTTAGCTATACTAGATTTCCACAGTATTGGCATGAAACTTGGTTTTGATGCTACCTATAACTTGAAAAATAAATTTTTATTCCAATTCCCTTATACAAAAAAATCTATTGAGCTTTTAATTGATGAGATTTATGTTAAATTAAAAATACTGGATTCGCCACGAAAGAAGGTGTTAGCCATAGATGCAGATAATACTTTATGGGGCGGAGTAGTGGGAGAGGAGGGAGCTAAAGGGGTTCATATTGATGAAAATTATCCAGGTATTGCCTATAAATATTTTCAACACTATATTAAACATTTAAAAGAAACTGGGGTGCTTCTAGTTCTGGTTAGTAAGAATAACTATCAAGATGTTAAAGAAGTGTTTAAAGTAAGGAAAATGCCATTGGAATGGGATGACTTTATTATAAAAAAAATTAACTGGCTACCAAAAAGTCAAAACTTGGCAGAAGTTGCAATAGAGCTGAACTTGTCACTAGAGAGTTTTGTATTTATCGATGATAGTGCTTTTGAAGTGAACGAAGTAAAAGATAGCTTAGGGTCAGTAGATAGCTATCAATTGGATGAGAATAATCCACTAGAAAATTTAAAAATTGTTGAAAATATTAGTGGGCTTAAAGCCTTAAGAATTACCGAGGAAGATCAAAAAAAATATAATTTTTACCAAAAAGAAGCGGAAAGGAATCAAGAGAAGGATAAATTTTATTCAGCTGACAAGTTTCTTAAGAGTCTTAATATTAAAATTTTTTATAATATAAATAATAGGGAAAATTTAGCTCGAATTGCACAGTTAATTGGTAAAACAAATCAGTTTAACTTGACGACCAAAAGGTACACTCAAAGTGAAGTAGGGGCGCTTATGGAATATTCCCAAGTTTTTGACTTTAGAGTTGAAGATCGTTTTGGGGATATGGGGATAGTAGGCGTTGTTATAGTTAAGAATAATGAAATAGATACATTTTTGTTGAGTTGCCGTGTTCTTGGTAGAAAAATAGAGAGAAAAATGTTGAAAATTGTTCAAGAGAATATCAATAACTCTAAAATAAGAGCTAGCTATCTTAAAAGTCAAAAGAATTCCCAGGTTGAGGGTTTTTATGAAAGTATGGGATGTAAAATATCCCTCAGTGAACCTCATAGAAAGCAGTATATTGTTGACAATGAAATTAAAGATGTTAGTTTTATAAATAAAGGATAGAGAATGAAAGCTTTATTAATGAAAGCGTTGAAAGAAGTAGATAGAGATTCAGAAACTTTTGATTTAATTGATGAAAATACTGAAATTTATAGCAATGTTGATTCGTTTTTTATTTTAGAATTAATTCTAGAGATTGAAGACAAGTTAAAGAAAAAATTTGGAAGGTACATACCAATAGCTGATGGTGAAATTATGAGTAGTAAAAATACACCTTTTTATACATTTGGAAGTCTCGTGATATTTATAGAAAAGAAGGTTGAGAATGGCTAGAGTTCATTTTACTAATATTGGAATTTCAGCAATTGCGACTACCGTCGGTGATAAAGAAATTTTTATTGATGACGAACAAGTCAAGTTTGGATTTGATGAAAAAACTTTGAGACGTTTGAAGAAAACTATTGGCCTTGGGACAAGGTTTGTAGTTGACAGTTCAGTTTGTACTAGCGATTTATGCGTTCAAAGCGCAGAATCTATTTTTGATTCAGGTAAGGTTGATAAAGATGAGATTGATGCTGTTTTGTTTGTGACACAATCCCCAGATTATCGAGCACCCTCTACTGCGATTATTGTACAAAATAGATTGAAACTTGGTACAGATGTTGTTGCATACGATATCAATCTCGGCTGCTCTGGTTTTGTGTATGGCTTATATACAGCTTTTAGTATGGTTAACAGTGGCCTTAACAAGGTATTATTATTAGTAGGAGATGTTAACCATTATTTTACGCAGCAAGATAGATCTTTTACACCTTTGATGGGTGATGCAGGAGGTGCTATAGTCATAGAAAGAATGGAAACAGAGGATAGTTTCTTTGTAATGCATAGTGATGGCTCTGGATATGAACACTTAATTATCCCCGATGGTGGTGCAAGAAAAGAGTGTACTGAAGATAGTATAATCCCCACTCTTCAGGATGATGGCTGCATACGAAGAGGTTGTGATTTATATATGAATGGTGCAGAAGTATTTAATTTTGCAGTTAAAACCGTTCCTAAACTTTTAGATGAATTGTTTGAATATGGTTCCTTTGACAAGGATGATGTTGATTATTTTGTACTCCACCAAGCTAACAGTTATATTTTAAAAAATATTTCCAATTCACTTGGATTGGGAGAAGATAAGTTGCCATTTCAAACTGGATTGGTTTATGGTAATCAAAATTCAGCTTCAATACCAGGGACAATAAGTGGCTTTTTAAATGCTCAGTACTCTGAAAAAAAATTGACTAGTGTTTTTGCAGGGTTTGGAATTGGGCTTAGCTGGGCTGCTTGCAAGGTGAATACGGATAACATATTTTCTCCTAAGGTGCAATTTTATAAGGAAAAAAATGAATAAAAATGAAGCTTTAGAGCTAATACAAGAAACTCTCGAAGTCGAGGATGAATTAAATGAAGAAAGTAGTCTTGAGTATATTGATGAGTTTGACTCATTGGGTGTTTTAAATTTGATGGTAATGTATGAAAATATTGGGGTATTAACCTCTATTGATGACATTGTAAATTCTAAAACTGTTTTAGATTTGATTGATCTATTGATAAAAAATAATGAGTAATTTAGTCTTAGTAGTGGGTGCAAGTAGTGGAATTGGTAGAAGAATTGTCGAAGTTCTCTCTAAAGATATGACTGTTATTGCAATTGCAAGAAGAAAGGATCGTTTAGATAGTTTGCATGATTTAGGGGTTATCACAAAACAATTTGATGTAACTGATTTTGAAGAAATATTACCTTTTGTAAGGCAAATATCTAAAGAGTATGGCAGAATATCCTCTTTAATTTATGCAGCTGGAACACAAGAAATAAACACTATCAAGTCAATACAAATTGACAAAGCTAAAAAGATGTTTGATGTGAATTTCTTTGGAGCTATGTGGTTTGCCAAGGCATTTTCTAATAAGTTAATAAGATCTAAGCACAACCCATCCATAACTTTTATTTCTTCTGTGGCTGGAAGTCAACCAGAAATAGGAATATTGAATTATTCTGCATCAAAAGCTGCTCTAAATAATCTAACTAAGGGTTTAGCAAAGGAAATTGCGCCCGTTAGAGTGAATGCAATAGCCCCTGGGTTTTTAAGAACAGAAATGACAGAAAAATTTCAAGATATTTATAATGAAGAATTTATAAGCAATATGGAAAGGTCTTTACCATTGGGGCTTGGAGATGTGAATGATATTGCTCAAGTAGTAAAGTATCTTATTTCCGAAGAAAGTAAATATATTACAGGTAATATAATGAATTTAGATGGTGGCGGATCTTTATGATAATGAATATATCGAGAAAATTATGAGCAATAGGGTTGCTATTGTAGGTGGTGGCGGATTCGCAAAAGAAGTAATTGCAATTTTTGAATTAAATGAATTTAGAATAACTGGAATTTTTGCATCAGAAAGTATTGTTCAAGATTATCCTCATGTCAGCGATTCAGAGAAAAATTTACATAATTTTAGGGATACTTTTGATTCTGTTTTCTTGTCTATAGGGGTTGCAAATTCAAGAGATATAAAAAAGAGAAGGAAAGTTATGCAATTTTTGATTGATGAGGGATTTAAATCTTTTCCGTTGATATCAAAGACTGCTATTGTATCCAAAGGTTCGACAATAGGGTGTGGTACATTTGTGGCGCATAGTGCAGTAATCAGTGTAGATGCGGAGATTGGTGATTATACTGTTGTTAATACTTCAGTGATTGTTGGCCATGATACGATTATTGGAAATAACGTAACAATATCCCCATCTGTTTTTATAGGTGGAAATGTTAAGATTGGAGATGATGTTTTACTTGGTTCTGGGTGTATTATTATGCAAGGGGTAAGTATTGGACCTGGGTCTGTAATTGGCATGGGAAGTGTTGTAACAAAAAATATTGTTGCTGGTAACACTGTACTTCCTAACATGTCAAAGGTCATTAAAATAAATAAATAATAGATATTAAAATGAAATCAGTTTTAGTTACAGGTGCAGATAGGTTTATTGAGCCTTATTTAGTTTATGCTATATAAGAGAAAAATTTGTGTTATCACAGGTAGTAGGGCAGAATATGGACTCTTGTATCAGTTAATAAAAAAATTAAAAAAATCCAAAAAAATCACCACACAAATCATTGTAACAGGCTCGCATTTATCAAAAGATCATGGTGAAACTTATAAGACAATCCAAGAAGATGGTTTTGTTATTGATGAAAAAATAGAGGTTTTGCAATCTTCTGACAATGAGTTAGGTATTACTAAATCAATTGGGGCGGGTGTAATAGGCTTTGCTGAATCATTTAGTAGCCTCCAGCCAGATATCGTAGTTGTGCTAGGTGATCGTTATGAGATATTTTCAGCGGTTGTAGCTGCAATGATAGCAAATATTCCAGTAGCTCATATGCATGGCGGAGAAAAAACAGAAGGTGCTTTTGATGAGGCTATTCGTCATTCTATTACTAAAATGTCACATTTGCATTTTACTGCGTCGGTAGAATATCGAAATAGAGTGATTCAGTTAGGAGAGCAGCCTAGTAGTGTATTTAATGTTGGTGCAATTGGAGTTGAGAATATCAACAAAATGAAATTATTATCCAAAGATGAATTTGAAAATTCTATTCAATTTAAATTAGGTGTTAAAAACATATTAGTAACCTATCATCCAGTTACCTTGGAGAGCTCAACCTCTAAAGAGCAGTTTGGAAATTTATTAACTGTATTGGAACAGCTACAGGATACTAAAATCATATTTACTAAGGCAAATGCAGATGTTGATGGAATGATGATTAATAAAATGATTGATAAGTATGTTTCAAATCACAATAAGACCTCAATTGCATTTTCTTCATTAGGGCAATTAAGATATTTATCTGCCTTGCAATATGTATCTGGCGTGGTAGGAAATTCATCAAGTGGTCTTTTAGAGGTTCCATATTTTAATATTGGAACTGTGAATATTGGTGATCGACAAAAAGGAAGGGTTAGGGTGGGTAGTGTTATTGATTGCGATCCAACTAAAATAAGCATCAAGAAAGCAATAGACAGGTTAATTAACAAGGAATTTTCTCAGTCAAGAGGTCAAATTATACAATTGTTTGGTAATGGCACGACAGCAGATAAGGTCTGCGAAATATTAGAGTCAGTTTCTTTGGATGGAATTTTAAAAAAACATTTTCATGATATTCCTATACAACAGAATTCAGATTTTTAGAAAATGTTGTAAGATATAATAGCTTTATTTGCTCCCCTTATATGAAATATATGAAATCTATGAAAAACTTAATAATAGGCGAAAGAGCCTCAATTCGAGAAGCAATGCAAAGTCTTGATGAGACTGCAGAAAAGTGTCTTCTGGTAGTTGATAAAAATCAAATTTTTTTAGGCACTTTGACTGATGGAGATATTCGTCGCAGTATATTGTCAGGCAGTAATGTTTCGGATGATATTTTTAGTAGTTATAACAACACCCCTGTGACTGTTATTCAGAATAGTTACAACAAAAATACGATAAAAAATATTTTTGTTAGTAAAAGTGTTACTTTGATACCTATTCTGGATAAAGAAGGTAAGCTTATTGATTATATTAATTGGGCTGATGTTGAAGATTTTAAGAGAAATAACAATAGCTTATCTGGAGTACCAATAGTGATTATGGCTGGCGGAAAAGGAACACGTATGGAACCATTTACTAGTGTACTTCCCAAGCCTCTTTTGCCTATCAATAACACCCCAATAATTGAGCATATAATAGAAAGCTTTACTTCGGTGGGCTGTGAGAACTTCTATCTTACAGTTAACTACAAAAAGAAAATTATGAAAGCTTATTTCGAAGAGTTGCAGCCAAACTACAAAGTAGATTTTGTTGAAGAGTCTGATTTTTTAGGAACCGCTGGAAGCTTAAAGCTTTTAGATGGAAAGTTTGACAAACCTTTCTTTGTTACTAATTGTGACATTATGGTAAGTGCTATATATGAAAATATTTATCAATTTCATGAAAAAAGTAATTATGACATAACTATTGTAGCCTCCACAAAAGAGTATGTTATTCCATACGGTACTTGTGAACTGCATCAGGATGGTAGTCTATCGCATATAAACGAGAAACCAACATATGACTTCCTGATAAATACAGGTTTGTATGTCATTAATCCTGAAATTTTAAAGATGATACCTGATAACAAGTTTTATCATATTACCCACTTAATTGAGGATGCTAAGGATAGCGGGCTAAAGATTGGCGTTTTTCCAGTTAGCGAAGGATCTTGGATAGATGTTGGTCAATGGAGTGAATACAAGGCGACAATTGAAAAAATGAGTCAATGATTAATAATAAAACCTTTTTAGCAATAATCCCAGCTAGAAAAGGAAGTAAAGGAGTGCCTGGAAAAAATATTAAAAAGATTAATGGAAAGCCTTTAATTTCATTAAGTATTCAAGAGGTAAGAAAATCTAAATATATTGATAAATTAATAGTTACAACCAACTCGCAAGAGGTTGCTAATATTGCAATTCAGACAGGGGCAGAAGTTCCATTCTTGAGACCAGAAAAATTAGCGAAAGATGATTCAAATGCCACAAGCGTGATTTTACATGCGCTTGATTTTCCATCAATTAAAGGGTTAGATTTTGATTATTTTATTTATTTACAGCCCACCTCACCATTTCGCACAGCTGAGCATATTGATAGTGCAATTGAAAATATAATTAAAAATAATGATGCAAGTTCACTTGTTTCAGTTTGTATCCCACCAAAACACCCCTATTGGATGAAGTCAATTAATAAAAAAGGGTTTTTAAAAGAATTGATTCAGACTGAAAATATATTTCATAATAGACAAGAGCTGCCAGATGTATACGCTGTCAATGGAGCAATTTATATCTGCAAATTATTTGTGTTTTTATTGGATCAAACCTTTTATAAGAGGAATTGCATTCCATTTATCATGAGTGCTAACGATAGCATTGATATTGATACTATCGATGATTGGAGGTATGCTGAATATTTAATGAAAGAATCTAAATAGAGGGTTGAATTTTGAAGATAGTTTATTTAGTTGAGTCTAAGTTTTGCCAGAGAGATTACGATAGATTTGGCCTGGATGTAATTTTTAGAAGGGGTTACAAAGATATAGAGGTATGGGATTTTTCTTGTTGCTTTAGGTATGATTATTTTAAATCATTTACACCTGTCGACATGTTATCGGGTGAGAATTATATAAGCATTTCAGACAAGAATTTTGCCATGCAATTATTGCAGGCGCAATCAAGTAACACTGTATTTATTTGTTTAATTGGGATCAGCGCAAAATGTAGCTATATTTTTAACTATTTAAATAAAAAGCAACATTTGTACGGGTTTTTATCCTTTGGGCTCATCCCTGTCCAGAGCAACAATTCGAAATCTTTTGATAACATAAAGAAAGCCTTAGTGAATCCAGTTAATACTCTAAGGAAATTGATAGAGTTGGGTATGGTTAAAATTTCTACCTTTGGATTACCCATTAATCCTGACTTTGTGATTTTAGGAGGGGCAGTGGCTACGCATAAATACATTAATGGTAGAACTAATCTTTTAAAAGCACATGCACTAGACTATGATTTATTTCTAGCCTCAAAGAATTTTCCGGAATTAAAGCAAAATCAAAAATATGCTGTATTTTTAGATCATTATTTACCATATCATCCAGATACTATTGGTAATGAGGTGATTAACCCTGAGCATTATTATAAAACGTTGAATAATTTCTTCGAATATGTAGAGCTTAAACTAGGACTAGAGGTGGTTATTGCACCACATCCTCGAGCAGATTATACTAGAATCGGAAACCCTTTTAATAATCGCCTTATAGCTAATTATCCAACTCATAATATTGTGAAGAATTCAGAACTTGTCATAACTCATTATAGCACTTCTGTGGCTTTTGCTGTTCTATACAATAAGCCCCTTTTGTTTTTGAATGATGATTTATATCGTCTAAATATCCAGAATTTTATTAACAATATGGCAGATTTCTTTCATAAAAGTCCTATCAATCTTTCAAAATCAAATTTTATTATTCGAATAGAGGATATTGTTGTAGATAATCATATATATAATTCTTATAAAGAATTATATATTAAAGAAAATAATACCCCAGAAAAAAAATATTGGGACATCTTTGCCGACTATTTAGATAAAATTACCGTTTAATAATAACTATACTACATATGAAAATAATTGCATTAATTCCTTTTTGGTTAGATTATAAATCTTTGAAAAACTCCTTAACTTGTAGATCCCTGGTTAAGATAAGTGGAAAGTCGCTAATTAGTAGAGCTGTTGAGATTACAAACCACGTTGGGTTGATAGATAAAACAGTTGTCTTTACCTCAAACAGCAAGGCACTTGATTATATTGATGACAATGTGAATTGTGAATTCGTCCAAAGAAGTGGCGACTTAGATTCTGACCAAACTTCAATTGAAGACATTATTGATGGATTTTTAAAAACCTCAGATGTAGATATTATTGTATTAATACATCCTAAAAGCCCATTTATTAAACCAACAACAATAGAAGACTGTATTAAAAAAGTTTTGACAGGCGGGTTTGATTCAGCGTTTATTGCCAATAATATTAAAAAGCATGCATGGTATAAAGGCAAGCCACTTAATTATTCAACCTACGGAGATACGCCGGCACTTTCCGAATTAGAGCCTGTTTTGATTGAGTCTAGTTCAATCTATGTATTTAAGCGCACTTTATTTGAAAAAAATCGTCATCGTATAGGTGACAATCCCTACATTAAAGAAGTTGGTCATTTTGAGGGATTTGAAGTTGATAATAAGGATGATTTAACGATGGCTGAGTTAATGATTAATGCTGGTTTAGATAAGGAAATTTGAGTGAATACTATTAATGTTAAGATTTCAGAAAACGAGTACGATGTATACATCGGTAGAGATTTACCAAGTAATCTCGCTAAATTATTAAGCTCATTATCTCAAGAGCAAAAAGTGCTTATTGTTACCGATGAATTTTTTGAAAAAACATACGCTAAATTGATTCAGACAGTACTAAATGATAGTAATTTTGATTGCTCTATACATGTAATGAGTGGTGGAAAGAGTAGTAAGTCCTTTAGTGAGGTGTTGAGAATTTATGGAGTGCTGGAAGTAAACAATTTTGCCAGAGATTCGGTGTTAATCGCATTAGGTGGTGGTGTTGTAGGAGATTTGGCGGGTTTTGTTGCGAGCACTTGGTATCGTGGTATGTTGTTTGTGCATTTTCCGACGACTTTAATGGCAATGATTGATAGTAGTATTGGTGGTAAGGTCGCTATTAATTACAGGGACACTATTAATGCAGTTGGTAATTATTATCATCCCATTGCAAATTTTATGGATTTAAATCTTATTGATTCTTTAAGTGAAAGAGATTATATTTCTGGTTTGGCAGAAGTTATTAAGTGTGCTTTTATTGCCGATATTGATTTTATTGATTATTTGCTTAAATATAAAGAGAAAATTCTAAAGAGAAATCAAGAGTATTTAGTGCGCTCAATGCAGCGTACAATTGAAATTAAGGTTGATCATGTTTGTAACGATGTCAGAGAAGGCGGCAAACGTCTATTATTAAATTATGGACACACATTAGGGCATGCTATTGAAATGGCAACCCATACTGAAAATGGCGAGAGCTTCCGACATGGTGAAGGTGTCGCACTTGGTATGGTAGCTGCAGCTTCTGTTGCACAGTCACACTTATCTGTACCTATTGAAATAGGATGTAAAATAAGAGATGTTCTTGAAGAATATAAGTTGCCGACTTATTTTTCTGCTTCGAAATTGGGATTTAAAAGAGACGAGTTAATTGATTCATGTGCACGTCTTATCTTGAAAGATAAAAAAAGAAAAGATAATCAATTAAGGTTTATTTTGGTTAATCAATTGGGCGAGGCTAAAGTTTACATTGGCATATCTAAAGAACATATTATTCAAGCATATCAGGCAGTTATTAAGGATTAGTTTATGTTACTGAAAAATAAAGTGTGTATTATTACCGGTGCAGGAAAAGGCTTTGGAAGAGATGTTGCTAAAGAATTTTATACACAAGGTGCTAAGCTAGCTTTAATTACTAGAAGTCAAAATGATGTTGATAGCTTGATTTCGGAATTTGATAATGAAAGAGTTTTATCTGTTTGTGGGGATGTTTCTGATGCTAATATAGTTAGTCAGTTTGTATCTCAGGCTGCTGATAAGTTTGGTGTAATTGATGTTCTTGTCAATAATGCAGGGATGCGCTTTAGAAAAGAGTTTCTTGAGATTGATGAAAATGAATTAGACCAAGTTTTAAGCGTAAATCTAAAAAGTATTGTTTTTTTATGTCAAGAAGTGTTGCCGTATATGATTGAAAATAATAGCGGAAAAATCATTAATATGTCTTCAATTGCAGGTACTTTAGGATTTGCTAATTTATCAGGTTATGTCATGTCAAAGGCGGCTATCGTCGGATTAACCAAATCTTTAGCCGTTGAATTTTCTGATAAAAATATACAGATTAATGCATTAGCACCAGGATTTTGCAAAACATCATATTTTGAAAATTTTCAAGAAAATAAAAAATTATATGACTTTACATTATCAAGAACCCCAATGAACCGATGGGGTGAAAGTAAAGAAATAGCAGATGTTTGTGTGTTTCTAGCATCTAGTATGTCTAATTATATGACTGGAGAAGTATTGAAAGTTGATGGTGGTTGGAGTGCTGGATAAAAAAATTATAGGCGTTATTCCTGCACGCTATCAATCTTCTAGGTTGCCAGGAAAACCCCTAAAGGATATTCATGGTAAGCCCATGATTTATTGGGTGGCTAAACGAGTTGAAGCTTCTGTCCTTGAAGAATATTATGTTGCTACAGATGATGATAGAATTTTTAATACCTGCCAAGAGTATTCGATACCATGCATTATGACATCAAAAGAATGCATCAATGGCACAGAGCGAGTTGCTGAAGTGGCTGCTAAAATTAAGGCAGATTATTATGTGAATATACAAGGTGATGAGCCTTGTATTGATATAGGTGCAATTAATACTTTTATTGGTAGTTTGAAAAAGTTTGATAATGTTAATTTCATTCAGGCAGTTTCAAAAATAACCAACTCTAAATCAGTGTTAGATGATTCAGTTGTAAAAGTGGCAATAACAGAAAATAATGAAGTCTTGTATTACTCAAGATCGCCAATTCCATATTCAAGAGGTGGGGGTAAGCCAGTATATTACAGATGTTTAGGTCTATACTTATATAGTAGAGATTTTTTACATAAGTATTCATTGATGGAAAGCACTAAATTGGAAAATATTGAACACATTGAGCAATTACGAATTTTAGAAAATAGAATTGTAATTAATGCTATCGAAGTTGATGATGAGGGCATTAGTGTGGATACAGTTGATGATTTAGCCAAGATAAGAGGTGAATACCATGACTGTTTTCAATAACTATATTGTATGATTTTAGATTTAAGTGTCCAGGGAAAGCTATCTATTGAAGATGCGATCTTGATAGATAAAATGGCACCTAAAGTTCAAAAAGAATACAATAAGTTTATCGGTCAAGTGATTAGAGAAAATAAACTAGATGGGTTGCACTTATTAATCTCAGTATGTTCAAGAGATCCGTCCCGTTCTTTGATATTGCCATTTTTATGCAAAGTTTTATTATTGAAAGAGAAGTTAAAACAGGGTAAAAAGATTACATCTATCATTGTCGAGAATCGCTTAATGTTGAAAGTTGTTTATTCAATATTAGATCAGCTTGATCAAAAAATACCGGTTAGGATCAACCAGAGAAAATTTTACATTTGGATAATATTATTAAGCTGGATAAGTTTTTTAAAATCACTTTACTGGATTTTTCTTAGTTGGCTATGGCCACGCTTGACAAAAGTGTACAAAAAACGACCAAAAGAGTCAATAGTATTCGTTGATAATTTTATTCTGCTTGATAGTTTTACTGATGAGGGGGAATTTGTAGATCGTTATTATACTGGCTATGATAGTTATTTAACCAATGAACAGAACCAAAAAATTTGGTACTCCCCAACTTTGTTTGGGTTTAGGTCATTAAGCCAGTATCTGAAGATGTCAATTCAATCTAAAAAATCCCGACATAATTTTTTATTTCAGGAGTCGTGGTTAACGTTACATGACTATATGCATGCGCTATACTTAACAAGCATATTACCACTCAAGGTGAAAAAATCTTCTTTATTCATGGGGCTTGATATTCAGCAGCTATTAATTTCTGAAGCAAGAAAAGATATTTTCTCACCCTCGTTAGTTATGTCTATATGTAAATTTAAGTTTATAAAGAATTTACAGAAAGAAAAAGTTGAGATTTGCCAGGTAGTTAATTGGCATGAAAATCAAAATATAGATAAAGCATTAAACCTTAGTTTTCATCAATACTATCCGAGCGTTATTGTTAAAGGGTATCAAGGATATGTTTCACCGCCTTATGAAGCACACAAAATACCTCAGTCATTTGAGCTAGAAAATTCAACGCTACCAAGTCAGTTGCATGTTATTTCAGAAAATTATAAAAAAACTATCTTGGATAGCTGTCCAGATTTGAATGTCAGAGTGTCGTCAGCATTTAGATTTTCATATTTGCATGATGTCAATAGAAAAGGGGTGGATTTAAATATACCAACTATTTTGATTGCACTACCAATGGATATTACTGAGTCCATTAATATTTTAGCTGCTTGCAGTCAATTACATATATTAGTTAATACAAAAATAAACATTCTAGTTAAGCATCATCCTACTTATAGCAGTCATATTTTTACTAAAAAAGTACCAGAATTTCTTGATAATGCTTTTACGCCAACCAATAGAAGTATGTCCAGTCTATTAGAGACTATTTCATTGTTGGTTTCATCAGCATCTAGTACTTGCGCTGAAGCTATGTTTTTAGGAATTCCAGTCGCTGTCCATGGTAACAGATATGGCGTTACCATGAACCCTATAGCTGAAGTTAAGGATAGTGCTAAAAATATTGTGTTTTACTCGCAAAAGCAATTAGCTGGATTTGTAAACATTGCTTTAGAGAATGATAATAAAAAGTCTGCAGAGCAATATTTTTTTATGGATAATAGCTTGTCAGCACATGAGTTATTTGTTTGTAAATAGTCATTATTGTAAAGGTGAGATTATCAATAAATAGATATCAAGGATATGTTAATTTAATTTTAAAGATAATAAATATGAAAGCATTAATACTAGCAGGTGGCTTTGGAACGCGCTTGAGCGAAGAAACTAATATTAAGCCAAAGCCAATGGTGGAAGTTGGCGGTAAACCAATTTTATGGCATATTATGAAAACTTATTCTCATTATGGTATTAATGAGTTTGTTATATTACTCGGTTATAAAGGCTACTATATTAAAGAGTATTTTGCCAATTACTTTTTACATCAAAGTGATGTAACAATTGATATGTCAAGTGGCGATATGAAAGTGCATAATAACTCTAGTGAACCGTGGAAGGTGACTTTGCTTGATACTGGGTTAAATGCAATGACAGGTGCAAGAATCAAGAAAGCAAAAGAACATATTGGCAATGAGTCGTTTATGTTGACTTATGGTGATGGCGTGTCTGATATTGATGTGCAGAAGACACTTGAGTTCCATAAGATGCATGGTAAGTTGATGACAATGACTTCAGCACAGCCTGAAGGAAGATTTGGTGCGTTGAATATCAATAATGACAATCAGGTTTCTGAATTCAAAGAAAAACCAAAAGGTGATGGGTCCTGGATTAATGCAGGGTATTTTGTTTGTCAGCCAGAAGTGTTGGATTATATTGATGATGGTGATGAGGTTGTATTTGAACAAGAGCCTCTTAGTAAGCTTGCAAAAGAAGGGCAAATTTATACTTATAAGCATAGCGGATTTTGGATGCCAATGGATACTTTGAGAGATAAAAAATATCTTAATGATATGTGTAAGAATAATGAAGCTGATTGGATGGTTTGGGATAAATAATGTTTTCTGGTATTTACAAAGGAAAGAAGGTCTTAGTTACAGGGCATACTGGATTTAAAGGTTCTTGGCTAACCACATGGTTGTTAAATTTAGGTGCCGATGTAATCGGAGTTTCTAGAGACATTCCAACTCAGCCATCAATGTTTGAGATATTAGGACTAGTTGATAAAATCCAGCACTATATTGTTGATATTTGTGATATAGAATCATTGGGTCAAGTGGTTTCAGACGAAAAGCCAGATTTTGTGTTTCATTTGGCAGCGCAAGCAATAGTATCAACATCTTATAGTGGGCCATTAGACACTATCTCATCAAATGTGATGGGTACAACTAACTTGCTAGAGTCGTTGCGAATTTCTAATCATGAATGTACGGCAATTATTATTACCAGCGATAAAGCTTACGACAATGTCGAGCAAATTTGGGGCTATAAAGAGAGTGACCAGATGGGCGGTAGAGATATTTATAGTGGCTCCAAAGGTGCTGCAGAATTGGTTATTAAATCTTATTATCACTCATTTTTTAAGTCAGATGAATCTAATGTGCGTTTGGCAGTTGCTAGAGCGGGTAATGTTATTGGTGGTGGCGATTGGGCAAAAGACAGAATCGTAGTTGATGCCGTGGTTGCATGGCACAAAGGTGAGAAGGTTGAGATTAGAAGTCCTGAGGCAACACGTCCCTGGCAACATGTTTTGGAACCACTTAGCGGATATCTAAATTTAGGGCAAAGGCTTTATTGTGATAAAAAATATAATGGCGAAGGCTTTAATTTTGGCCCTAAGGCTGAGCAAAATCGAACGGTTAAAGAATTATTGCAAGATTTAAGTAAGTACTGGGAGTTTGATAACAATGTCGATGCATTTACTATTACTGATAATATTCCTTTTCATGAAGCGGGCTTGTTAAAGCTAAATTGTGATAAATCCCTGGCAAAACTAAAATGGCAAGCGACTTTGGATTATCAGACAACCATTAAATTTACTTCACAATGGTATTATCAATTCTACAACCATGATAAAAATGTATTAGAGCAAACAATACAACAAATTAGTAATTATGAAGAGCTTGCTAAAAATCAAAAACTGGCATGGACGGCATAACCCTCACTCCTTTAAAGAAAATTTTACACCCTAAGGGTGATATCTTTCACGCTATGAAGGTAAGTGATAAAGGTTTTTCTGAGTTTGGTGAAGCTTATTTTTCAACTGTCAACAAGAACGATATCAAAGGCTGGAAAAAACATACTGAGATGATATTGAATTTAGTTGTTGTAACAGGCGAAGTTGAATTTGTGATTCATAATGGCGATGATTTTTTTAATGTCAAGTTATCTAAAAAAAATTACCAAAGATTAACGGTAAAACCTAATTTATGGCTTGCTTTTAGAGGGTTAGATAATGAGAATATGTTATTAAATTTAGCAAGTATTGAACATGATCCAAATGAAAGTGAGAATGTTGATTTAGACATTTTTAATTACAGTTGGGATGATCTCTAAACTCATATCTTGGCAATGAAGAAAACAATTTTAATCACAGGTGGCTTTGGTTTTCTAGGTGGAAGATTGGCTCAATATTTATCTGAAAATTACAATGTAATTTTAGGAAGCAGGAGTGATCAAAATAAGCCTAATTGGCTGCCTATAGCAAAAACACTCAAGATTGACTGGAATGATGAAACTTCTTTGAATGATGCTTGCAATATGGTTGATATTGTTATTCATGCCTCTGGATTAAATGCGCAGGAATCTAGTAGTGACCCAGAAAAAGCTTTGTTGGTTAATGGCCTGGGAACTTTGAAATTATTAAAATCAGCAAAGAAAAACAAGGTATCAAAATTTTTATATTTCTCGACGGTACATGTTTATAGATCTCCTCTAATAGGTAAAATTAGTGAGGAGTTATTGCCAAGGCCTCTGTATCCATATTCTATTACCCATAGAGTGGCAGAAGACTACGTCATAGGGGAGGCATATCAACAAAGGCTTTCTGCAAGTGTTTTTCGTTTAACTAATGCTGTAGGATCGCCTACCACTCCTCAAGCAAATTGCTGGATGCTGGTAGTTAATGATTTTTGTCGCCAGGTGGTAACTAGTAATAGTATAAAAGTATATTCAAATAAGCTTTCACAAAGAGACTTTATTCCCATTTCTAGTGTATGCTCTGTTGTTAGCTCCTCCTTGGATTCTAATGTTTTAGATGGTGAAATTGTGAATCTATCTTCCGGGGCTGCAATCACATTACAATCTTTGGCTATTATGATTGCAGATAGATCAGAAGTAGTTTTAGGATTTAGACCTCGTATTAGTTTCCTTGGTAGTTCAACAGAAGTTGACGCTAGTGAGCTAATTATTTCAAATAGTAAGTTGTCTAATTTAGGGTTTAAGGTTGATAGTAATTTATCCGATGAAATAGACCAACTTTTGTTAAATTGTAATAAGTGGTTTTCTGAATAATTATGCAGATAAATGATGATATCGAAAAATAAAAATCTGTTGTATATGTATATTTTTTTAGTGCTGTTTATGGCCTTGAGAAATATATCTGCCCTCTATTATGTAATTATTATATTATTAACACTATTTTTTTTTGTGACTAAAAGGTCGGGTTTTCTTAAAACAGGTTTCCATGCAAATTTGTTTTATTTCTTTATTATGTATACACTTTTAATGATTTCATGGTCAGGCCTCTACATGCAATCTTTGGAATTTCTGCCTGGAATTCCGAGAGCCTTATTGATGATTATAGTAACACTAGTTTTATTTTCTAATATAAAGCATGAAAGTCAAGTTATTGGTGTTATAAAAGTATTATTAGCATGTTATGTTATTGCCGCACTCTCTATAATATATCAGATTTTTTTTGGTGGGGTTTCTTGGTTTGTACAGCCTGTTTCAAGAGCTGGAATGCTAAGATATTCATCTATACTAGGATCACTCACAATTTATGGTTCAATTATAGGATATCCATTGTTGATGCTGTACAGCCGGCTACAAGTAATTAGAAGGGTTGCCGTAACAATATTGTTGATTGTTATTGTGAGTGCGGGCTTTTTAAGTCTTTCAAAAACTGGAGTAATGATGATGTTAATAGCAGCTGTTCTTTTTTTTGTTATGGATAGAGGGTATGCAGTGTCAAAGATATTTAGTTTTAAGATATTGACATTTGCATTGTTAGCAATGATTGTGATGGCTGTTTTATTTTATAATGATGGCGCTTCAGTATTACAAAATTATTATAATGCGTCGGTTACTCATACATTTGGACCGGACACCATGTTTGCAGACTCATCATCGGTCATAGCTGATTCGCCTAAAGTATCTATTGATCATATTATGCAGAGATTATTTAGCTGGACGCTTGATATGATTGATTTGTATGGTGATATTGTTTACTTTACTGGGGTAGGTTTGCAAGGTGGAGGTGGCACAATGGGGATGGATGCTTATGCTATGGCTCATAATGCATTCGGAGACCTGTTTTTTATGGGAGGAATGCCTTATCTATTTATTTTCTTGTTATTATATATTTTTACTCAATATACCCATTTTATTAATAGAGTCAACTTGACTTCAAAATTATTTTTCATGCTGAATATTTTATTTTTAGTGAATATGGCAATCGCATCAGGCTCTGTATTTCAGCCATCAATTAGTGCGCCTTTCTGGCTGTCAGTAGTTTATGCAAATATTGTTAATAATAAAAAAAGGGTGTCACAAAGGGAAAGGGTGAGCTAGAATGATAATTGGTATAGATGCAGTGAGTATATCTTCAGGTGGCGGCCTAACCTATCTTATGGAGTTTGTTAATAATTTAGATGCTGATTTGGTAGGGGATGGGCATGTGTTTCTCTGGCTTAATGCAAAAGCGTATGATGAAATAGATGAGCGTTATTTCGTAACAAAAGTCATTGTCAAAAATGATATTTTTAGTAAAACTTTATGGAAAACTACAAGACTATCAGCAGAGGCGAGAAATAAAAAATGTAATATTATTTTTGTAATGGATTCTATTTATTTTAACTTTAGAGCATTTGAAAATGTTGTTACAATAAATCAAAACTTACTACCCTTGGAGTTTAGAGAGTTGTTGCGTTATGGAATTTCAATGATAACATTGAAGTTTATTTTTCTTCGCTGGATTTTTATATATACTTTTAATAGATCGAAAGGAGTTGTATTTTTATCTGAGTATGCAAAAAATAAAGTGCTTAAGGTTACTAATAATAAGTTTCGCCGTATGGTAATTCACCATGCTTCTATGCAGAATGATTTTTCAAATAAAAGACAGTTGAGTATATCAAAATATAATTATTCTAATCCGTATAATATTGTATATGTCTCATCAGTTGAGCCTTATAAGCACCATATTCGAATAATTGAAGCGGTTAGCAGTTTAAGAGAAAAAGGCCTTCCAGTCTCATTTAGAATAGTAGGAAATAGTGGAAATAGCAGGTCAATCAATCTTCTTGAGAAAGCAATAAGGTTATTTGATCCAACGAGAGACTGGATAGTGTACGATGACGATATTGAATATAAAGATATGAGTCTTGTATATAATGAAATGAATTTGATGATATTTTCATCTACGTGTGAAACATTTGGAATTCCAATCTCAGAGGCTATCAATGCATATGTACCTATAGTATGTTCAAATAGGTCATCCATGAGTTCAATTTTTGGTGATAAATTGTTTTATTTTGATCCATTTTCTAAAGAAAGTATTGCTGATGTTTTGCTAAATGTGATTAAATCTCCAAATTTACGAAAAATACAAACTAAAAGGAACTATGAGTCTATGAAATATTATGGATGGGGCCGTGTATCTTTAGATACATATAGTTTTATAGATTCTTGTGTGGGTGAATAAATATGGATAGCGCATCACTCATTATTCCAACTTATAAAAGGGTTTTTTATATTGATAGAATTATTAGGTCGCTTCTATCTCAAGATATAAGTAAATTAAAAGAGGTTATTATCGTGGATAGCGATAGTAATGATGGTACAAAAGACTTGATTAAGTCTTATGAAAATAATAAACAGCTAACTATAATATATGAGAATGTTGTCAATTCAGTTGCACGTAAAAGAAATAGAGGGATTGAGGTCGCAACATCAGAATGTCTGATTTTTATTGATGATGATTGTATTCCATTAGATGGTTTTATAACTAGCCATCTAGATAATTGTAAAAAAGCCGGTATGCGTATAAATTGTGGCAACATCTATTTTTATGAATATTTCGTTAAAGAGTCAAACTATATAAGATATAGGAATTCTAGACACATTCCATACCTTTGTAGTAGTGGGGTGGATAAAATATTAGATTATAAATCTATAGTTACAATGAATATGTCCATAAGAAGAAAAGATATTATTGATAATAAGTTATTTTTTAATGAAGAATTTATTGGTTATGGCATGGAGGATAATGAATTTGGATATAGGGCCAATAAAATCGGATTTAATATTGTTTCTAATAGTTTAGGCATAATACATTTGGAGAATAGTAATGCAATGGATTATTCTAAAAAGATATATCATGCCGCTAGGGATGGAGTTAAAAGGTTTAAAAGTATTTATCCGGTAGCTGTAGAAGGGTTAGCATACTCATTTTATTTTGAAGAAGACTATCCGCATAAAAATGTATTAATGCGTCTTTCTTTAAAGGTGTTTAGGCTATTTTTTAGTGTTAATCTAGCGAATATTTTACTTCATGTGTCATTGTTAACCGATAAAATAAAAATCCCATGTATAGGGGTGCTCTATAAATATGCGTATGCCAGTTATTATTGGAAGGGTGTTAAGGATCGTGATAAAGCATACCAATCGTTATCTAATGTCAAAGTAAGCTGGTACGGTAAAAAATAACTAATATTGTGAATACATTAATCAGCGTAATTATACCTACATTCAATAGGGCATCCACACTTAAAAAAGCTATTGAATCGGTAATAAAACAAACATATTCAGATTGGGAAGTAATTCTTGTTGATAATAGTTCGACAGATGACACCTTGGAGATTCTGGAAGAGTTTAACAATATAAATATTAAACTGTTAACAGTAAACAACAATGGGGTGATAGGCTACTCTAGAAATGTTGGGATTGAGCACTCTAGCGGAAAATACATTGCTTTTTTAGACTCTGATGATTGGTGGGATTGTGAGAAATTATCAGAGTCTGTGTTGTTATTAGAAAGTGGTAATATTGATGTCGTTTACCATAACTGTCAGATTATATCTGACCAATCAAGAGGAGATACTCATTGCAGGAGATTGTCTAAAGAAGTTTTTAGTGATTTGATTATCAATGGGAATACTTTGGTTACTTCTTCGATTGTTGTGTTAAAAAGCGCTATTATTGATGTGGGGTGTTTTAGTGAGGATAAGGAAGTTATTGGCTGGGAAGATTACCATTTATGGATAAGGTTGGCAGAAGCTAATTTTCAATTTGGACTTATAAAAAAATCTCTTGGTTTTTACCGTAAGGGTGAGGATAGTTTTGACACTCCTCAAAGGGCCTTACTCAATTTGATTGAAATTGAAAAATATTTTTACCATAAGCACCCTAGTGTCGTCCAGTTGAAACACATTTGGTGGATTGATTATGCGCGAGGAAGAGCGCATATGGTGTCGGATAATACGAACAATAGCAATAAATTTTTTTGCAATGTTGTTATTAACAAGTCTCCGTTAGAATATAAAATAAAGGCACTATATTTTTTAGTAAAATTAGCGCTCTATAGAAGATCTTAAAAGGAGGATTTTATGTTTAAAGATAAAATTTTATTAATTTCTGGTGGCACAGGATCATTCGGTAAAGCCGTTCTAAAAAGATTTTTGCTGACCAATATTGGAGAAATACGAATTTTCTCGAGAGATGAGCTTAAGCAAGATGATATGAGGAGATTCTATAACAATGATAAACTTAAATTTTATATCGGTGATGTAAGAGATAAAAATTCAATTGATGATGCGATGAGAGGAGTTGATTATGTTTTTCATGCAGCTGCACTTAAGCAAGTGCCATCATGTGAGTTTTATCCAATGCAAGCAGTTAAAACTAACGTTATTGGTACTGAAAATTTATTAAATTCAGCTATTGCAGCCGGCGTTAAAAAAGTTATTGCACTGAGTACGGATAAGGCGGTTTATCCAATCAATGCGATGGGTATTAGTAAGGCTATGATGGAAAGAGTGATTGTAGCTAAAGGCAGGAATGTAAAAGATACTATGATTGCCTGTACTAGATATGGCAATGTGATGGCTAGTCGTGGTTCTGTTATTCCATTATTTATTGACCAAGTTAGAAATGGCAAGCCTATTACTATTACAGACCCTAACATGACAAGATTTATGATGAGTCTTGATGATGCAGTTGATCTAGTTTTGTTTGCGTTTGAAAATGGTAAGAGTGGCGATATTTTTGTTCAAAAAGCACCAGCTGCAACGGTAGAGTTGCTTGCTTATACGATGAGAAAAATCCTAGGTGCGCCCGATCATGAGATTAAGACTATTGGCACAAGGCATGGTGAGAAACTGTATGAAACTTTATTGACAAAAGAGGAGATGGTGAAAGCGATTGATATGGAAAAATATTACCGTATTCCTGCAGATGCACGAGATCTTAACTACTCCAAATTTTTTGAAGAAGGTGAAGAGGTGGTTACAGAAGCTGGCGAATATCATTCCCATAATACCCATAGGTTAAATGAAAAAGAGTTAATAGAGTTGTTGTTAGAGCTTAAAGAAATTCAGAATTATTTAAAGGGGCTTTAGAAAAATGAATAAGTTGAAAGTAATGACTATTGTAGGCACCAGACCAGAAATAATAAAACTAAGTCAAGTGATGAAAGAGCTAGATCGCCACGTAGATCATACAATTGTCCATACTGGCCAGAATTATGATTATGAATTGAATGAATTATTCTTTGAACAATTAGACATTAGAAGGCCTGATATTTTCTTGGAAGCCGTTAAAGGTACGCCATCAGAAACTATTGGTGATATTATTGCAAAGGCCGACAAGGTCTTTGCTGAAATGCAGCCAGATGCATTATTAATCTATGGTGATACCAATAGTTGCTTAAGTGTTATTCCTGCAAAGAAGAGAAAGATACCGATCTTTCATATGGAAGCAGGGAA
>Ga0233442_1000404_pt1 | contig 44847 bp, 39 predicted proteins | sample SI_123_September_3_FD_182789 | JGI IMG/M metagenome (GOLD analysis project Ga0233442, IMG submission 182789) | Seawater microbial communities from Saanich Inlet, British Columbia, Canada - SI_123_September2016_150_MG | ecosystem: Environmental > Aquatic > Marine > Inlet | place: Canada: British... | reverse complement strand
AATATTGTTATTATATTTTACAATTGCTGATTCTATTTCTGGCTTTAAAGTATCAGCATAAGATAGGTATATATCTGTTATAGAAGACGTTTCAGGATTGATAACTTCTTGGAAATATGGTTCACTTTCATAATCGTATTTTTCATTTGTGTTTTTATCGATAAAAGCCCTTATAATGTATTCTACTTTATTTAAATCTTCTATTATATATGTTCCGCCAAAAGCAACTTTTGAAAACACTTCTGTTGAATCTGATGTTAAAATTGTCATCTGAATCTTCTTGTTAGCATCTTCTATCTTTTCGAATGAAAAATTACCAGAAATTCGGTTAGAGTTAAGTTTGCCACTTGCAAAAATATAAGTACTGTTTTTGCTTAGGAAATTACCATGTTCACCTTTGATCTTACTAGAAAAATTAAAATAATAATTTGTATCATTCTCTAACTCTTCCATGATCTTAATCGTTAATATGTTCCCGTCCCAAATGTATTTTTTCTTTAATATTGGAGGGTGGATATAAATTCCTAAAAAAATTGAATTACGTTCGATTGGTTTAGAAAATATAATTTCGATATTTGAATCGCTTATATTACTGTATTCATCTGGTGTTACAGAAACTATTTCTGGATTTATCGTATCTTTTTTCCCACCTGTAGGGCTTTTCTTATGACCACAAGAAATTAAAAATAAAAAAATTGTAAGAGAAATAATTATGATTATTAATTTTTTCATGATCTATTCTTTTTTGTTTTTATAAAACTTTCCATTCTGTAGGAAGAAAACGGTTTGCCTAATGACTTCATCATTATATTTTATAGTTAAATGAGTGCTGTGTACTATCATAAAATCTTTCATTTCAGTAAGTTTTGTATTATCAACTGCAACTCTGCCATCATCTTCACCAGGAATGATTTTAGAAAAGTAAGGATTTGTACTTTTATCTCCTGCAATAATCCCAATTTCAGGAATAATTTGTTTAAGCTCTGATAAAATATTAGAATCCGTAGCAAGCTCTTGCCCCACATCTCCAACTATAAGATTATAAAATTTGCTTTCTTTAAAATGATCGGCTACTTCTGATCCTTTATTGGGTGGGCTAAGCATTACGATTCGGCTGCCTTCAGGAAGTTCATGATCTTGAAGATAGCATCTTACAATTAATCCACCCATCGAATGAGTAACAAAATGTATTTTATCAAAACCAATCTTCTTATATCTTTCTACAATTTCAGATAATTCCTTTTCTGCCAATGATTCTATTGTCTCGCCATTAGATGAATATCCAATATTCTTTGTTGTATAGCCTTCTTCTTTTAATGCAATTTCAAGTTTCAACATCGAAAGCTTAACATCACCTAATCCATGTAATAATATAACACTTTCATTAATTTGTTTTGCCTGTAGATTAACTATAAAAATTGTTATTACAATAATGAACGTAAATACTTTCTGCACTATTCTGTTACCGAATATCTTCTTTTAAAAGCATTACTCAAAGTTAGTGAACTTGTATATTCAATATCTCCACCAAAAGGAAGACCTGTAGAAAGCCTGGTTATTTTAACATTTTTTCCTTCAAATTGCGAAGCTAAAAAATTTATTGTACTTTCACCTTCTGCTGAAGGATTCAAAGCTAGAATTATTTCGTTGATCTTCCCAGAGATAATCATCTTTTCTAATTTTGGAAAATTAATCTCATCCGGGCCAATTCCATCGAGTGGTGAAAGTAATTCATTTAACACAAAATATTTTCCTTTAAACTCATGTAGATCTTCAATGAGATATGCGTCTTGCGTATTCTCAACAACGCAAATAACATTTGATAGTCTTGTTTCATCACTGCAAAATTTACATGGTTCTGTTTCTGATAGCATATTGCAAACAGAGCAATTATCATAACTTTGTACAGCAACCTTAATAGAATCCGCCAAGCTCACAGCATCTGCCTTCTCTTTACTAATAAGATGAATAGCCAACCGTTGTGCTGTTTTAGATCCAATTCCAGGAAGTTTCTTCAGGTTATTTACAAGATCTTCTAAAAAGCCATTAAACATTATTTATTGCCTTATTGCAATTTACTTTAAAACATTCCTGGTATTTTTAAGCCACCTGTTAGCTTACCCATTTCTTCTTCACTCGATTTTGCTATCTTGTCATGAGCTTCATTAACTGCAGCAATTATAAGGTCTTCTAACATTTCTATATCATCAGGGTCTACAACTTCTTTATCAATATTCAAAGAAACTAACTGGTTTTTGCCATTCATCTCAACTTTTACCATTCCACCACCGGAAGTTCCTTCTACAATCTTACTAGAAAGCTCTTCCTGAGCCTTCATCATCTCATCCTGCATCTTTTTTGCCTGCTTCATGAGATCCTTCATTCCTTTTTTTCCACCTGGAAACATACTCATTCCTCCATTTTAAATTATATTTTATTCAATAAATTTATTACTATTTTTAAAGTCAAATTAATATTCAATATCAAGCTCTAGCGCCAATTTATAAATTCTATTCTTTTGCTCACCTGTTTCATCTGCAACAAGTTTTACGGTCTTTTTCTTTGATTCTCCATTTTTTAATAATACAATAATTTTTTCTTCTAATTCACTATCGGTGAATGTTCTTTTTTCTGAACCTTCAACTAAAATTACAAATTCACCTTTTGCAATAATTTGCTCATTATTTTCAATTATATTTTTTATTGATGTACGATAATAAGTTTCGTAAATCTTAGAAATTTCTCGGGCAACTACTACTTTACGATCTCCAAAAATATCAAATAATCTTTGCATGAATTTATGTAATTTGTGTGGAGCTTCATAAAATACCAACGTATTTTCATTATCTTTAATTTTTTGCAGAATTTCATCACGCGTTTTATTTTTCTCTGGTAGGAATCCAATAAATTGGAATCTCTCGCAATTTAATCCTGATGCTACTAAAGCCGGTATAAATGCCGTAGCGCCTGGCAATACTTCCACTTTTATATCATTAGCGATAGCTTCTTCAATAATGATACTTGATGGATCTGAAATACCAGGTGTTCCAGCATCTGAGATGATTGCAATATCTTCTCCATTTTGTAATTTACCAATTAATTGTTCAACACGTTTGCGCTCATTGAACTTATGATAACTTATCATTTGAGTTTCAATATTATAATGATTCAACAACTTCTTAGAATTTCTTGTGTCCTCAGCTCCAATAAGTGATACATTTTTAAGAACTTCAACTGCTCTAAAAGTGATATCACCTAAATTACCAATTGGAGTTGGAACGATATATAGAATTCCTGTTTTACTCATTATTCTTACCCTTTTATAAAGAAAGGAAGCCCCGAATTTTCTGGGGCTTCCAATTTATATTAAGTTACAATTAACTAATTACTTCATCCATTCAGCAAAAGTATCAGGTGTACTTGGAACTACGATCTCACCTGAGATAACTTTAGCTTTAAGTTCTTCAACTTCTTCTAAGATCTCAGCAGGAACAAGTTTATATGATGTAGGAGCAATTCCAACACCGCCTTCTTTTAAACCGTAACCAACAGTTGATCCACCTGGGAATTCATCTTTTACGAGGAGTGCAGCAATGTTAAATATTGCATTATCAACTCTTTTCATAGCTGATGTAATCACATGCTCAGGAGCAAGTGAATTTTGGTCTCTATCTACACCAATTGCAAATTTATCTTGTTCTTTAGCTGCTTCTATAACGCCATCACCAACGCCACCAGCTGCATGATAAACTATGTCGGCATTATTTTCATACATTTGATTTGCAATAGCTTTACCTTTGGCTGCATCTGTAAAAGAATCTGCATACTGTGCTAAAATTTCAGCATCAGGATTAGCTAATTTAACTCCAGCTTTGAAACCATATTCAAATTTCTCGATCAAAGGGAATTTCATTCCACCAACAAAACCAACTTTATTAGTTTTTGTCATTTTACCTGCAATATAACCAACTAAGAATGATGGCTCTTGCTCTTTAAATACAACACCAACTACGTTTGCTGGAGTTTCTTCACCATAAGCATAATCGATAATAGCATAATTTTGATCTGGATTAGCTAAAGCTTTCTCTTTAATTGTATCGCCCATTTTGAAACCAATACCCCAGATTAAGTTATTTCCAGCATCAAGTAAAGTTTCCATATTTGGTGAATAATCTGCATCTTGAGTTGACTCAAGATAGCTAACTGCAATAGCAAATTCTTTCTCAGCTCTTTTTAATCCTTCCCAAGCTGATTGGTTGAATGATTGGTCATTAATTCCACCAACATCTGTTACCATTGCAACCTTAATACCTGATTCCTTTTGTGCTTGTCCACAACTTACAACAGACAAAACAAATAACGCAAGAACAAAAATCGTAATAATTCTTTTAAACATTTGCATCTCCTTCCTTATTTTTTAAAGCTACTTCAATGTAGCATTTTTTTCTTTAACTAAACACTTTCAAATCACTTTTGGTGTCAAGTGATAAACCTAAAATTTATGTTCCTTCTCGTATGGAATACCATCAGCAGAAGGTGCAGCAGACTTTCCAACAAATCCAATGAGTACAACTATAGTTATTACATAAGGTAACATACTTATTAATTGAGAAGAGATCCTAAAATTAAACTGACCTAAGAACACAGCTATTCCTTGTGCTCCACCAAATAGCAAACATGCCAATAATGCTCCTTGTGGTTTCCATTTTCCAAATATCATTGCAGCAAGTGCAATAAAGCCATGTCCGGAAATTAAAGTAGGTCTAAAATTTGAAACAATTGCCAAGCTCATTGCGGCTCCACCAAATCCAGCAAAAACACCTGACATTATAACTGCAAAATAGCGAATTCGTATTACATTAATACCCAAAGTATCTGCTGCTGTAGGATGTTCACCAACAGATCTTAATCGTAAGCCGTATTTAGTTTTGTACATAAAAAACCAAATAATAAGAACCATAATTAATGCTAAATAAACAGTTGCGTATTGATTATCAAATATTATGCTTAAAAAAGAGCCTTCGGGAAAAACTCCATTTAAAGGTCTTGGCATTTTGTTATCAAGTGGAATAGATTTTGTCATTGTAGCACCCTCAAAGAACATCCGGCTTAAGAATAGAGCTATACCTATTCCCAAAAAATTAACTGCAATACCAGATACAACCTGATTTGCACCAAATGTTACGCTTGCAAATGCATGAAGGAGTCCAAACATACCACCGGCAATACCAGCTCCGATAAAGGCAATCCACGGATCGCCAACAAAATATCCGATTGCTGCGCCTGCAAAAGCACCAATTACCATCATACCTTCCAATCCTATATTAATAATACCGGAATTTTCTGATAAAACTCCACCAAGAGATGTGTATATCAGGGGTGTTGAATACATTAATGTTGTTCCAATTATCAAGGCAAGATTACTAAATATTGTATCTATCATTTTGAACCCCCTTTTTTATTTTTTTTGGTTAAGATTACTTTGATTAATTTTGGAATTGAAATAAAAAATACTATTGATCCAATTACAATACTGATCACCTCAGAAGGTGCCTGCATAAATGGTTGGATTTTTGCTCCACCATATTTTAGAGCTCCAAATAAGATTCCAGCTAATATGCACCCAAGAGCACTACTGTTAGCTATCAATGCAACTGCGATGCCATCAAATCCATAACCCTCCATTGCTGCAATAAGAGTTACTTTATGAGAAACTCCAACAACTTGTAATGCACCTGCAAGTCCAGCTAAACCACCAGCAATAAACATTGAAATGATCATATTTTTGTTTACATTAATACCACCATATTCTGCGGCAAATTTATTAAACCCAACTGCGCGCAATCTATAACCAAGTGATGTTTTATTAAGGATGAACCAAACTAATATTGCCATTAGAACTGCAATTGCAAAACCCCAATTCATAGGTGTTCTTAAAAGGTCTTTCCAAAAAGGATGCTGTAACAGCCATTCACGTCCTGCATCTGATTGTTTCCAAGTTTTTAGGATCATCATATTTGCTGTAGGTTGAATAGAATAGGAAGTTTCTCCTCCTGGCTTTTGGAATCCCTTAGTATATATTAGGAAATTCTGGAAATACAAAGCAATCCAATTCAGCATAATTGTTGATATCACTTCATGCACACCAAATTTTGCTTTAAAGTAACCAGCCAGTCCACCCCATATTCCCGCTGCTAATACGGCAGAAATAATTACGACAGGAATGTGGATCAATAATGGTAAATGTAAGAAATAGCCAGTTGCAGTTGCCACAACCGAACCAATAATGAATTGTCCTTCTGCACCAATATTAAACAAACCAGTCTTAAAAGCAAATGCTATTGAAAGTCCTGTAAGAATTAGAGGTGTAGCACGAACAATTGTATAGGAAATATAGCTGGGTTTAGAGAATATACCACGCAATATTATTCCATAAGCTTGAAATGGATTAAAGCCTGCAGCAGCGAGAAAAATAGCACCTACTACAAGTCCTAAGAAAATTGAAATCAAAGTAAATCCTATTGTTTTCTCAGTTGCGAAAATATATAGTTTCTTTCTTAAATCTTTAAATGTTAGTTTCATACGTTGCCTCCGCCAGCCATCATTAATCCTAGTTTTTCAACTTCGGCATCTTTTGCATCTACAATTCCCACTATTTTACCTTCATAAATTACAGCAATTCTATCTGAAACATTCATGATCTCATCAAGTTCAAAAGAGATCAGGAATACAGCTTTATTATTGTCACGCTGTTCTATTAATGATTTATGAACAAATTCGATTGCACCGACGTCGAGTCCTCTTGTTGGTTGTGCGGCTATAAGCAAATCTGGGTCATTAGAAACCTCTCTGGCAATTATTACCTTCTGTTGATTCCCACCTGAAAGGGTTCTTGCCATTTTAGATTCCTCATTAGGACGAACATCAAATTTATCGATCAACTCTTTTGCATAGACCTTGATGTTATCATATTGAAGAACTCCTTTTCTTGCGAATGGACTTCTATAATAATTTTCTAGTATTGTATTTTCCGATATATCAAAATCTAAAACAAGACCTCTTTTTTGTCTATCTTCTGGAATATGCGATATTTTTTTATTTATAACTTGGAATGGTGTGTTGTTTGTAATATCTTCACCATTAATCTTTATAACTCCTGATTCTACTTTTCTAAGACCTGTAATTGCCTCTAACAATTCGGTCTGTCCGTTGCCGTCAATACCTGCAAGACCAAGTATTTCACCCTTCTTAACAGAAAGGTTAAGTTTATCTACAGCAATAATGTCTCTGTTGTCTTTAACAACAAGATCTTTAATCGAGAAAATTTCATTACCTGCTTCTTTCTCATTTTTAGCAACACTAAAACTTACTTCCCTTCCTACCATTTTAGAGGCTAAACCCTCTTCATCAGTTTCAGATACAACTACTGTTTCAATGTGTTTTCCACGTCTAATTATTAAACAGAAATCAGCTGCATCTGTAATTTCTTTAAGCTTATGACTAATAAGAATTATTGATTTTCCCTCTTTAGTTAGATTCTTTATAATTTGAATAAGTTCAACAATCTCTTGAGGTGTTAAAACTGCTGTTGGTTCATCAAGTATTAGTATTTCTGCACCACGATATAGTGCTTTTAAGATTTCAACTCTCTGCTGCATTCCAACAGAAATATCTTCGATCTTTGCATTGGGATCCACATAAAGCCCATACCGTTCGGAAATCTCCTTAACGTCTCTAAGAGCTTTCTTCATGTCCAGAACACTAAATTTGGAAGTTGGTTCTCTACCTAAAATAATATTCTGTGCTACAGTAAATGGCTTTACCAGCATGAAATGTTGATGCACCATACCAATTCCATGATCAATAGCAATATTCGGATTTGTGATATCTACTTTTTTCCCGTTGATCATAATCTCACCTGATGTGGGACTATAAAGTCCGTACAATATGTTCATTAAAGTAGATTTTCCAGCTCCATTCTCACCAAGCAGTGCATGAACTTTCCCTTTAAATACATCCAGATTTACAGAATCATTCGCTACGAAACCACCAAATTTCTTGGTAATGTTTTTCATCTCAATCACTTTTTCGAGTGATTGTGTTACATTTTCATATCCCATATTACACTCTCTTTTATTTATAAATTATTTTTTTGTTTTATTTAAGTGATGTGTCAAGAATTATATAAATCATAACAATATTTAGTATTAATAATTAATACCAATTCCTATGTTTATAGAATTGATTTTTGCATTTCCAGTCATCAATCTTTGATACCCAATAGCAAATTTTATTCGCCAATAGTGAATATTAATATCAGTAATTATTTTTGATACAGGATGTTCATTCAACCAGCCAATATTAGCTGCAATCTCTAATGATACGGGCTTTACAGGATAGATCTCAAACCCTGTGTTTAAGCCCATCCCCAAATAACTATTATTTCTTTGCAATCCTTTTACTCCAATTCCCCAAAACCAATTAAAATTATGAAAACGTGCTCTGTAATAATCTAGAAATAATTCATAATATTCCATTTCATCATTTCCATTATCAAGTTCTTCAGATAATTTTTGATAGTTGAATTTCAAATTCATCATTCGTAGAAAGAAGATACTACCACTCAGAGAAATCCCATCTAGATCGTTTGAATTATAAATATATTTTATATCGATTTCTGCATCAAATGAATTTCCATCATCAGCATATCTTCCTGAGAAATCGTTGTAATAAATATAGGGTTGAATTCGAATTGAATTATATGAGCAGTTACTCCCAATGAAGGTTTCATAAACTATTGACCAGAATAAGTTATCAAATGGATCATCTTCATCCTCATCATAATTATCATCTTCTTCATTTTGATTATTATTGTTGTGTTCAATTGGCTTATTTAACTCATCTTCAAAATCTTTAAGTTTTCCATCTTCACCTGCAATTACAAATTGAATGAAAACAGCAAGTATAATAAGAAGCATAAATAATTTTTTCATGGTTTATATGTTAAACTTCAATCTATTTTGTCAATATGAAACAAGTGCTACAAACAAAAACAGGGAGCAAGCTCCCTGTTAATATATCGAATAAGTCTTTTTTATTGATTTACTGATCTTTGTATTTCTTTAGAATTTCCAGAACCTTATTAATGTCTGCTTCTGTATGATCTGCATTAACCTGGAATCTGATCTCTTCATCACCTTTTGGTACAACTGGGAAATTTAAGCCTGTTCCTAATACACCATTTTCTGTAAGATAATTAACAAGCTTTGTTGTTTCTGCAGTGTCACGAACCATTAATGGAACAACAGGATGAGGTCCTTCAATTGTTTCAAAACCTAATGATGTTAATCCATCTTCAAATTTCTTGGTCATTGCAGCAAGATGAGCTAATCTCTTTACGCCAACTTCGCTATCAAGAATTTCAAGAACCTTTAATGTTGCTGCAGCTTCTGAACATGTTATAGGATTTGAATAAATATACATTGGAGCTGTTTCACGAAGATAATCTAAAACTGTTTTAGAAGCGACAACATAGCCACCATTCACGCCATATGCTTTTCCTAATGTTCCAATTAGAATATCAACTTTTGCTCCAGTATATTCTTCCGTTCCTCTTCCGGTTTTTCCAAAAGCTCCAACGCCATGAGAGTCATCGGCAATTGTTGTTACACCTTCTTCAAATTTATCATTAAATTTAGCACAGATTTCTGAAAACTCTTTTAATGGAGCAAAATCACCGCGCATGCTGAAGATACCATCAGTAATAACTAAGCAACGCTTTCCCTTTCCAACAGCTTCATTCATTTTTGCTTCCAGATCTTTCATGTCGTTGTGCTTGTAGATCATTTTTGCTGCAGGACGTGAAAGTCTCATTGCTTGAATAATACAATTATGATTTAATTCATCGGAAACTACTACGGTCTCTTTTGTTGTAAGAGGATAAATCACACCCAAACTTGTAACATATGCAGAGCTGAAGATCATGCCAGCTTCACGCTCGTGAAATGCTGCAAGTTTTTCTTCTAATTCTATATGTGGAGTGTGAGTTCCACTGATAAAACGAACTGCTCCTGGGCCTACACCAAATTTTTGTGCAGCTTCTTCTTCCGCTTTAATTACTTCCGGATTCATTGACATTCCAAGATAGGAATTTGCATTCATTTTTATGAATTCCTGCTCGTTAAAACCAACTAATTTATAACGTGGTCCAAATTCACCTTTTGCTTCTAATACTTCTTTGATAACTAGTTCTGCGCCTTTATCCCTTCCGGTTGTTCGCAGATCATCCAAATTCTTATCGAGTGCAGCATTTAATCTTTCTAGTGCCATACTTCTCTCCTATTTATTATTTTTCTATTACAACTACAGCTGTTGCGTAATCTTTTAGATGAGCGATTGAGACATGGCTAAACTTAAGATCACGTTCTTCAAATATTTCCTTTGTTCTTCCATAGAGCACAATTTCAGGTTTCCCAAGTTGGTCATTAACTGTTTCGATCTCATTAAATTTAAGACCATTGCTCCAACCTGTTCCCATTGCTTTTAAGAATGCCTCTTTCACTGCAAATCTTCCTGCAAAATTCTGTGCTCCATTCTTAAATTTTCGGCAATAATCAATTTCAGTTTGAGTAAAAATCTTCTTTACGAACTTATCATCTTTTTTAGAAACTTTCTCTACTCTTGGAACTTCAATTATATCAATGCCAATGCCAAAGATCATTATTTAAATTTTTCTCCGAGAACTTTGAGCATATCTTCCGTCATTTTAGCAAGGTCATAATCATAATGCCATCCCCATTCTTCTGCTGCTGCCGAGTCATCCATATTGTTGGGCCAGCTTGCGGCAATTGCCTGACGGACAGGATCGATATCATAATCCATTGTAAAATCAGGAATATGCTTTTTGATAGAGGCAGCCAACATTTCAGGATCAAAACTCATTGTACTAATATTGAAAGCATTCCTATGAATAAGCTTAGCAGGATCAGCTTCCATCAAATCAACAGCTGCTGTTAATGCATCCGGCATGTACATCATATCGAGGAACGTTCCAGCTTCTAGGAAGCAAGTGTAAGCTTTCTTTTTGATCGCTTCATAATAAATATCTACAGCGTAATCTGTTGTTCCTCCACCGGGAAGAGTTTCATTGGAAATAATACCGGGATAACGTACACCACGAGTATCTACGCCGAATCTTTTATAATAATAATCACATAATAATTCACCTGCAACTTTTGTTACTCCGTACATTGTGTTTGGTCTTTGAATTGTATCTTGAGGTGTATCATCAGCTGGTGTTGAAGGACCAAATGCCCCTATTGAACTTGGTGTGAAAACTGCACAATTTCTTTCACGAGCAACTTCCAAAACATTATATAATGCATTTATATTTACATCCCAGGCAAGGTTAGGTTTTGCTTCAGCAACTCCCGAAAGTATCGCTGCTAAATGATATACAGTATCGATATCGTATTTTTTTACAACATCTGCAACTTGTTGAGCATCCGTACAATTTACAATTTCAAATGGACCTGATTCTAATAATGCTCCTGTTGGTTTTGTTCTATTGCCACCTGCTACAACATTATCGTTTCCATAAAGTTTTCTTAATAACATTGTTAATTCTGAACCGATCTGACCTACTGAACCTGTAACTAAGATTTTTTTCATAATATCTCCTAATGAATGACATTAACATGAATATCATTCGCATCTCATTTTTTTTGGAAAAATGTTTTTGGGCTTTATTTTGTCAATTAGAAATTATCTGATTAGAATAATTTTTGCAAAAATATTTTTTTAATAGTTTTAACATTACAATTGACAGTCATTTAGCTCAAAATTACCGTACTGAGTTTTATCATTAATGGGTAAATATTAGAGGAATTTGAATTTGAGAGATGAGCTTACATTTATTGTAAATGGATTGTTTTGAATAATAGCTAAAACTAATTCAGTATTTAAATCTATCCTTACATATTTTCTGCTTGACCCGATATTGTATAATTTTCTGTATTCATTAATGGTAAAAAAATTGCAAACTATGTTTCATCCTGATCAATTTCAGGGTTTAGGAAAATTACGGTGTTATTTTGAGGGCTGGTATTTTAAGGTTTTAAATGCTTCAGAAGATAAGGCATTTGCTTTTATTCCGGGTATAGCTATGGATAAAAATGGAAACCAGCACTCATTTATACAAGTATTAAATGGTAAAAAACTGACGTCTGAATATTATAAATTCGATTTTGATGAGTTCCAATCTGAAACAGGTAAATTTAAAATCAATTTAGCTGACAATTCTTTTTCTTCAAATTATATAAAACTTGATCTACCAAATATAAAAGGACAATTCAACTTTTCGCAACAAGTACAATGGCCTAGCAAATGGTACTCACCCGGCATTATGGGTCCCTATTCTTTTGTACCATTCATGGAATGTTATCATAGCATACTCAGTATGGACCATAGCATTACAGGTAAATTAACATTTTATGATGAGTTTATTGATTTTAATGGTGGTAGAGGATACATTGAGAAAGATTGGGGTCGTTCGTTCCCAAGTGCTTATATCTGGATGCAGACAAATCATTTTAGTAAGCAAGGCATTTCTTTAAAGGCTTCGGTAGCTAAGATTCCCTGGTTAGGAAATTCCTTTGTAGGTTTCATTGCTGGTGTATGGTTACATGATCGTTTGTTTAGGTTTACAACTTATAATTCTACCAGAATAGTAAAATGTTTTACTGATTTGGATAAGGTGGAATTAGTTCTTGAAAATAAAAATTATAGTTTAGAAATACTTGCTCATCGAGAAGCAGCTGCTATGCTAGCATCACCAATATCCGGATTTATGCACGGAAGAATTGAGGAAAGTATGACAGTAAAGGTTGAAGTAGTATTATCAGATATTAAAAACAACAAAATATTATTGCATGATACAGGACGAAATGCCGGACTTGAAATAGCGGGAAATGTGGCAGAAGTGTTTGTGTGAATTTTTTCTAAACTTTTTAGTAAATTAAGAAATCTTCTAAGTAATTATCTTCTACAAATCTTAAAGAATATAAATAAAAATATTTAATTCAGATTTAAAAAGTTATCTCTTGTATATGTATAAAACATCCTTTATTAAAATTTTACTTGTATAATAAACCTGCCTAAAATTTATGGTCACATTAATTAGTAAATCAAATTATTAGTTTTATAAATATTTTTTTTTCAGTTTGTTAAACTTCAAAATGAATAATTTTTAATAGAAAAAAAGAGGTAATAAAATGGATATTAAAAAATTTAGAAATATTGGTATCAGTGCTCATATTGATTCCGGTAAAACAACATTAGCAGAGCGAATATTATATTATTGCAATAAGATATATCGAATTGGTGAAGTTAGAGGTAAAGATGGAGTTGGCGCAACAATGGACTCCATGGAATTAGAAAAAGAACGAGGCATTACCATTGCATCTGCAGCTACAAATGTGAGATGGGACGGACACAACCTGAATGTTATCGATACACCAGGTCACGTTGATTTCACAGTAGAAGTAGAAAATGCTTTAAGAGTTCTAGATGGAGCAGTTTTGGTTCTTTGTGCTGTTAGCGGTGTTCAATCGCAATCTATAACGGTTGATAGACAACTTAAAAGGTATGGCGTTCCACATATTGCATTTATTAACAAATTAGATAGAGTTGGAGCTGATCCCGAAAAAGTAAAAGATCAATTATGTGAGAAACTTGATCACAATGCAGTTCTTATGCAAATTCCAATTGGTTTGGAAGATAAATTTGATGGAATAATCGATTTAATTTCCAGAAAAGCAAGATACTTTACAGGACCCAAAGGTGAGCAAGTATTAGAAAAAGAAATACCTGCTGAATATGTAGATAAAGTTGAAGAAATGCGAGAAGAGATGATCGATGCTGTTTCAATGTTCGATGATGAACTTGCTGAGGCTTTTTTAGAAGGAAATGAAACTGAAGAGATGATAATTGACGCAGTACGAAAAGCAACTATAGCAATGGAAATGACCCCTGTTTTTGTTGGTTCGGCATTTAAGAATAAAGGTGTTCAATTACTTCTTGATGCTGTTGTTCGCTATCTTCCAGATCCAACAACAGGAACTAACATTGCTCATGATAAAGATGACGATAGAAGAGACATTGAACTTGTTTCTGATCCAGACCTACCAGCTGTTGGTTTAGCATTTAAATTAGAAAATCAACAATATGGACAACTAACATATTTACGAATCTATCAGGGAACTATTTCCAAAGGCTCAGACCTAATGAACGCTAGAACAGGAAAAAAAATAAAAGTAGGACGTCTAGTAAAAATGCATGCCGATAATATGGAAGATATCACAAGTGCAAGAGCTGGAGATATTGTGGCTCTATTTGGTGTTGATTGTGCACTGGGAGATACATTTAATGGTGATGGGATAAATTATACGATGCGTGAGTCTTTCGTTCCAAAACCTATAATATCACTCGCATTAGAAGTTCCAGACAGTAATGATCTTGATAAACTTTCAAAAGCTTTAACTCGTTTCACCAAAGAAGATCCTACATTCAAAGCAAATGTAGATAGAGAAACAAACGATACAATTATACACGGTATGGGTGAATTGCACCTGAATGTTTATATTGAACGTATCAGACGTGAGTATGATGTAAAGTTAGAAGTACGAGCACCACAAGTTTCTTACAGAGAAACAATTAAGAAAGCTGTTGAATTTGATTATATACATAAGAAACAATCTGGTGGTCGTGGTCAGTTTGCACGCATAAAAGGTGTTTTAACTCATTCTGGGAAAGATGATAATTGCTTTAGAGATAAGATCCGTGGTGGAAATATCCCCAGCCAATTTATTCCCGGTTGTGAGAAAGGATTTAATTCTGCTTTAGAAAAAGGTGCTCTTGCTGGATTCCCGGTTGTTGGTGTAAAAATGACTTTAGATGATGGTGATTTTCATGCAGTGGATTCTTCTCAGTTAGCTTTTGAAGTTGCAACCAGATCTGCATTCAAAGAAAATTATAGAAAAGCAAAACCAATAATTCTTGAACCTGTTATGAAGGTTTCGGTAGAAACTCCTTCTGAATTTCGTGGGAACATAATGGCTATTATAAATCAGAATAGAGGTCTTGTTTCTGATACAGTTATTGATAACCATTTTACAAGAATAGATTCAGAGATGCCCTTATCGGAGACATTTGGACTTGCTACTCAATTTAGATCAGTAACTCAGGGTAAAGCAGATTTCACAATGGAATTCAGCGAATATAAAGCTGTACCAAAAAGTATTGAAGAAGATATTTTAAAGAAAATAGAAAAGTAAAAAATTTGCAGTTAGCTTTTAGCAAGTTAACAATTAGAAAAAAAACCTTCGATTATTGATCGAAGGTTTTTTTTAATTTTTTCTATTTCACCAACATCAATTTTGCAAACATTCCATGCAACTTTCCAATTAATTTTACAAAGTGAAGTGAAATAAGCAGAAGTAACGTTCCTACAAACGGTAACAACGGTAAAAGCCATTTGTGAGTATATGCGTCTGTACCGTTTATTTCCATTGGTAAATGGAATATCAATTCTAGGATAGGTGCAGCAACAAGCGAAATTGAAACAGAGAATAAAGTTACAACCAATGTGAAATATACAATTCCTAAAGGCATTTGCAATATCATATAAATAAGTGTTTTCCAAGTTATCCCTGATGATATCAAAGCCTTAAATTTACCCCACCAGCCTTTGTCATTAGCTACGAACATGGATTTTCTCGGCATTCGGATTCCTAGCATTAATTCTACAATTCTTCCTTCTAATAATGCAATTCCACGAACTGACAATAAAAAGAATCCTGCTAGTGGAATACCAATAATGAAGATCAATAATGGAATTATTGTTGATAGTCCTGTAATTGCCCAAGTAAAATAAATAATTCCGGTTAACATTGATATCACCATATAAAGTGAAGCACCCCAAGCTCTAGGATCTGCAATAACAAGTAGGAACTTCTTCCACCAAGGTCTTTCATCTACCTCTACTGAAGGTGCAAGTATGGGTTTTAGATAGTCATCCATTTTTTTATATTCTGCAATTATTTCAGAATGATCACCATAACTTTCTATAGCCTGTTCTAGTGCATCTTCTTCAGAAATCTTCTCTTCAGCATTCAAAGCATTTTCCATCGAAGTTCTAATATGTTCTTCTGCGTCCGAGAGTACATCTTGGATTAGCGCTTTATCACTTCCCTTCAATTCCTGTTTTATTACAGATAAGAATTCATCAATTGTTTTATACATTTTCTTCTCCTAAAATATTATCTACATATGTTTTGGTTACTTTCCAAATGTCCTGCCATTCCTTTAAAGTATTTATGCCTGTTTCTGTGATCTGATAATACCGTCTTGGTGGACCTGAAATTGATGGATCTACGTGACTATCCAATAATTCTGCTGCTGCCAATGAACGCAGGACTGGATATAGTGCACCTTGTTTCATCATTGGAACACTGTTCCCTTCACCCTCAAGGTTCTTTGCAATTTGATAACCATACATTGGTTCTTCAGCTTTCTTCATTATGCTTAATAGAACCATCGAAACAATACCTGAGTTCAGTTCTTTTCTAAATTTTTTATTTGGATCTGTTGATACAGTCAAACCTTATACCTCCTATTTTTATTAGCAATTCTATATTACTGTTTATTTATCTTTACTAATAAGTATTAAGTATTATTAAGTTATTATTAGGTCAAGTAAAAAATATTTTTTTACGTTTGGATATTTAGTATAATTGCTATAAGTTGCCACCAAGTTTGGCCAAAAGAGATAAGAGTTGTTATCAAATCTCTATTCTTTTATGCAATTTGTTTAAATCTATCCTGTTTCACTCCACAAACTGGGCATTTATCCGGTAAGTGTTTTTCTACTACATAACCGCATACACTACATAAATAATATTCTGTATCTTTTTCACTCATAGTATTTAATAGTGCTCTTTCGTATAACCTTAAATGTACTTCTTCAGCATCTCGAGCGTGAGTGAAAGTTATAGAAGCTCTTTTTTCTCCTTCCGCTTCTGCAACTTTTATTAATTCAGGATAAATATTATTTGTAACCGTTTTTTCACGGTTAAAAGACTCTCTTAAATTTGTATCGGAATCACTTACAATAAGATCTTCTAATAGTTTTAAATGGTTGGTTGCATGCACATGTTCTGCCTGGGCAATTGCTCTGAACAAGTGAGCAATTTGGGGAAATTCTTCATCATCGGCTCTTTCGGCAAAAGCAGCTAATCGAAAATAGGCTTTTGCTTCACCTATGAATGCCTTATATACATTTTCTCTGGTTTTCTCTTTCACTTATGTCTCCTGAATTCACTTTCAATTTAATTATTCACAACTATTTTGGAGCAAATTTAATAATCAAATACTTTCAAATAAGTAAATTATTTATAAATATATTTAATTTTTATTCCCATTCAATAGTACCCGGTGGTTTGGTTGTTATATCATAAAGTAGGTTTCCAACACAATCGATCTTTCGAATTAAATTTGAGAGTCTTTGGAATTCTGTGAAATCCATTTCATAAACACTGGCAGTCATTGCATCTGTAGAACATACTGGACGCATTACAAATGTTTGCTCTGTTTCATTAAACAATGGTAAACTTACAACCGGCATCTGCCAGATCTCTGGGATGTGATCTGTGTTTTCTCTTAACACAGCATCCACTTCTCTAAGCTTATCAACAACATCTTTTTTTAGAAAAAGTTTTTTCAGCTTCAAATCAACAGATTTTGTACTGAAAACAATTCTATTAACCGATTGGATTTTATTGATAGCTTTGGATGCTGCAATTTTCAATATTTCCCAATTTGGTTCAATTCCTTCTTTGAACCAAATAACAGCCGGATGGTGATATGTTCGGAAATCTCCCTGAACACCAACACTTTTAATCGGCAGGATATTTCCTGTTAAAGCAAATTCAGAAAGTATCTCATTTAATTTTGTGTTGTCGTTTAAAAAATTGTTGGATGGTTTATCAGTATCTGAACAAATAACTCGGATAGCTAAACCCGGACCTGGGAATGGATGACGGTAAACAAGTTTTTGCGGCAATCCTAATTCATCTCCTAATTTGCGAACTTCATCTTTATATAATTCTTTAATAGGCTCAATTATTCTGCCTTCTTCTATCAATTTCTCAATTTCACTTACACGATTATGATGAGTTTTTATTTTTGCTGCTTTATCTGTTGATCCACTTTCTATAGTGTCTGGGTATATTGTACCTTGCACTAGCATCAATTCTTCCTGTTCTTCTAATTCCGCAAGTTCATTATTAGCGATATCTACAAACATTTTTCCAATAATTAGTCGTTTTGCTTCAGGTTCAACAATACTATCCAATTCTTTTAGATATGACTCTTCAGCATTAATTATCTTGATGTTCCTAAAACAAAGTTTAGCAAAATATTTCATAATTTCTGATGACTCATTTTGGCGCATAAATCCTGTATCAATATGAATTGAATAAACGTTCTCATTTCCCAAAGCCTGAATACATAATTCTAGTGCAACAAGTGAATCCACGCCACCTGAAAGCAAAAGAACTAACTTTCTACCCTTTGATTCATCCTTGATCTGCTTGATGAGTGATTCTTTAAAATTATGAGGATTCCAATTACGATCTTGTGTACAAACTGAGATGAATTTATCCAGCATTTTCAAACCATTTGTTGTATGTGTAACTTCAGGATGAAATTGGACTCCAAAGAATTTTTGATCAAGTGATTCATAAGAAGCGATTTTGATCGTATCAGAAGAAGCTGTGATTTTGCAACTTTCAGGTAATTTTGAAACATGATCTCCGTGACTCATCCAAACTGATTGCTTTAGCTCTAATCCAGCAAAAAGTACCGAATCTTCTTCACATGTAATAATGGTAAATCCGTATTCTTTATTCTCACCGCTTTCAATTATTCCACCTAACATTGAGGCTAATATCTGATGCCCATAACATATTCCTAATATGGGAATTTCATTATCATTTATGTTAATATTAATGCGATATGCATCATCCGCATTCACAGATTGTGGTCCACCGGAGAAGATCATGCCAATGATATCTTGGTTAACTGAGAATTCTTCTGGATGGTATATTTCGCTGTAAACTCCTAAGTTACGAATACGTCGTGCTATTAGGTGAGTATATTGCCCACCAAAATCAATTATTGCTATTTTTTTCATTAATCCTCAAATATCTTTTTCAAACACTCACTATAGAATTCATGCTCAATATTCAAACCTTCTTGTTCAACCTCTTCTAAAGAATTACATCCAATAAGATCAACTATGCTTTGTCCGATAATTTTTCCTGTATCAAGTCCCTCATCAACATAATGAACTGTAATTTTTGTTGTTATTAATTTATTCTCAAAAGCCCAATCATAACCATGTAAACCTTGATGTTCCGCGGTGTCTGCAGGATGAATATTAATTATCTTTTTCGGGAATTCCCGTATGATCTCAGCTGATAGTATCTTCATATAACCTGCTAAAATTATATAGTCAGGATTCCTTTTTTTTAACCATTCCAAAAGCATATTATTGTAAGTTTTTCGTTTTTCCCCTTTTGATGGAATACAATGGCTTTGAATTCCTAATTCGTCAGCCAATTGTAACCCTTCAGCATTTGCTTTATTGGAAAAAACAGATTGTATTTTGCAAATATCTTTAAGATTACCAGATTGAACGTTCTTGGCAATTGCCTTCATATTACTGCCACGACCAGAAATTAGTATAATAATCTCTTTAATTTTCACTTTCTTCTGCCAATATCTTTCCTGTAAAACATATCTTCGAAGTAATAATCATTCACTTTATTATATGCTCTATCAATAGCTTCCTCAAGCGTACCGCCATGTTCAACAACATTTAACACTCTTCCACCAGATGAAACAACTTGAAAATCAACTTTTTTAGTTCCTGCATGAAAAAGTAATTCCTGATCATCTTTTATTCCACAAATATGATATCCTTTTTTGTATTCAGCTGGATAGCCGCCAGATACAAGAACTACATCAACAAAGAATCCATCATTGAATTCCATTTTGTAATCTACTAGAGAACCATCAAAACATGAGAGCAATAATTCAACTAAATCACTTTTCATAGCAGGTAGAACTACTTCAGTTTCCGGGTCACCCAAGCGAACATTATATTCCAATAATTTTGGTCCGTTTTCCGTTATCATTAATCCGAAATAAACTACACCTTTGTATTTATAACCTTCTTCTTTTATACCTTGCATAGTTGGCTTAATTATATCGTTTTCAATTTGTTTTTTGAGTTCATCGTTGTAGAAGGGAACCGGACAAAATGCTCCCATACCACCTGTATTTGGCCCTTTGTCACCATCTAGTAATTGTTTGTGATCTTGTGATGGAAGTAATAATTGGTAATCTTTCCCATCTGTAAAAGCAAGAATTGAAAGTTCATCTCCCTCTAATCTTTCTTCAATTAAATAAGAAGCATCTTCCCCATATTTGGAATAGACTTCATCTAATGCTACCATTGCTTCTTCTTGCGTAGAACATACAAATACACCCTTTCCCGCTGCAAGTCCATCATATTTGATAACGCAATTGCCATTCATTTTTTTAATTGTATCTTTTGGGAAAATTGTTAATTGCTGACAGCAATCATTTTTAACCCCACCAAAATCTTGATAAGCTCCGGTAGCTACACCATATTTTTGCATGAATCTTTTTGCATAGATCTTCGAGCCTTCAAGTTGTGCTCCAGCTTTATCAGGACCAAAAACTTTTACAGGAGTATCTGCAAAGAAATCAACAATTCCTGCTGCTAAAGGATCTTCTGGACCCACAAATATAAGTTCTATTGTATTATGTCTGCAAAAGTTTAATATCATTTCAAAATTATTAACATCAATATTTACATTGTTTTCAGTTCCACCATTACCGGGAAGAACATATACTTTATCAACTAATTCGCTTTGTTCCAGTTTCCAGGCAATCGCATGTTCCCTACCACCTGAACCTATTACAGCAATATTCATTTCAAACCTCTTTCAGATTCAACTATTCTTTATCTCATCATCTGCTTTTATGAGTGATTCCTTAACATCCTGAATTTCTTTTCTAAAAACAGCTTTCAACCTTTGCAGATTCAAGCTTCGTAGAGCAGCAAGTGCAGCAGAACTAACATCAATAACAGTAGAGGCAGGAGTTTTGGAAGGCATAACAAGTGAAGAATTAATATTAACCATCATATCTACCTTATCTTTAAAGGGAGGACAATTTATAAGCGGTATGGCCAAATTTGCAGCTAATGCGCCACCCAATCCATTTGATCTTCCAGCAACTGCAATAACACATCCCGGTTCAAAAGAATTATTATATACTTCTGTAATTCCACCAATTCTTTCTCCATTCTTATGGGCAGATGTTACTCTCATATCTACATAAACATTATATTTTTCCAGATGAGATTTAATCTTCTCACAATGTGGCAAATCCATTGGTGATCCCATTATTACTATAACATAACCATCTCTGATAAGTCCTTCTGAAATAAGATTTCTCTTAACTCGATCAAAAATGTCTTCATTGAAATCATAATTTAAATTCTCACCTGTGATACGCTGGTGTATATCGAGATAACGTCTTTTCGTTTCCTCAATAACTTCATCTGCTAATACTTCAGGAAGTATGCCATCAACTTTATTTTCCAACAACCACTGACGTACATATTCCTTATCGATAGAATCTACTTTTGTTGAGTCTTTTTTGTAATCTTCCAGACTCCAGAATCTTGATGAATCCGGTGTATGAATTTCATCAATTAGGATAATTTTACCATCGATAATACCAAATTCATATTTTGTATCAACCAAAATAATTCCCTTTTCTTCAAGAAATTTACTACCAAAATCAAATAGTTCTAACGATATTTTACTCATCTCATCATAAATAACTTTTGTAGTCCACCCCTCTATTACAATGTCTTCAGGTGTGATTGGACGATCTGAATCCTCTTTGGTAGTGGGAGTAACAAGCGGAGCTGGGAATTTATCATTTTGCTTTAGTCCATCAGGTGCAATAACACCGCTAAAATTACGCTTTCCATTTTTGTAGCCACGCCACATTGAGCCTGTTAGATAACCACGCACGATCACTTCAATCTTAATTGGCTCAGCTTCCTTTACTAAACTGATATTCGGATCGATCATTTTGATAAAATGATTATCTACAATATGTCTTGTTTTTTCAAACCAATAGTTTGTAATTCCTGTCAGTACTGCTCCTTTTTGTGGAATGAAGTTATTCAGAACACTATCAAAGCTTGATATTCTATCAGAAACAACGATCATCCTTGTCTTTTCATCAATACATACACTATCACGAACCTTTCCTCGATGAATTACTTTCATTTGTGGAGTGTAGAAATTTCCTAAACAATTCATAAATTCTCCTTTCACCACGGAGCTCACAGAGAGCACAGAGGTAATTATATAATTCTTCTTTTTATTCCATTTCTTAATAAATTTTCATTAAAGTTGATTAATAAACCAACTCTATACCCAGATAGTTTTAAATAAGTAATTAATTGTGCTTCGTGGATGGGCATCAGTTTTTCAACTGATTTTATTTCCACAATAACTTTGTCTTCAACTAATAAATCTAATCTATATTTAGTTTTTATATTTATATCTTTATATTTGATAGGGATCGTGATTTGCTGCTTCACTATCAATCCTATGTCAATCAACTCAAACAGAAAACATTCCTCATAAGCAGACTCCAATAAACCAGGACCAAGATTTTTATGAACTTCTATCGCAGCTCTAATGATCTTATCTGTTAGATCTTCATACAATAATTTACTCATTCTTTCTCCGTGTTTTCCGTGCTCTCCGTGGTTTTGTCCTTTTAATGTTTAAAATGCCTAATTCCTGTGAATACCATAGCAATATCCAGGTCATTGCAAGCTCTTATCACTTTTTTATCTCTCATTGATCCACCAGGTTGAACAATTGTTTTTATGCCTGCTTGAGAAGCTGTAACAACATTATCTGGGAATGGGAAGAAAGCATCTGAAACAAGGATAGCTTTACCAAATTCCTGATTGAAATATGAGATAATATCTTCTCCTTCAAATTCCATTGTCAGGTTTTCTGTTGCTTTTTCAATAGCTAATCTAGTCGAAATTATTCGATTTGGTTGACCTGCTCCCATTCCAAGAAGTTGAAATACTCTACCTTCAACTTCTCTAACTAAAACTATTGAATTAGATTTTACCTGTCTCATAGCTTTGAGCCCGAATTCTATTAATGTTTTCTTTAATTTTACATCAATTTGTTTTTTAGTTACAACTTCCATTTTTTCATATAATAAATTATCTGCATCTTGCACCAATATTGAATTGTGTAAATACTTCATATCGATCTCTCGCTGACATAGAGCCGGATCAAATTCTACAATTCTCAGGTTTTTGTGGAATTCCAAATACTTAAGTGCTTCATCACTGTAACCAGGAGCAACTATCACTTCCACAAATTTTCGCTTACTTTTATCTTCATTATTCAATTCAAAGAATTCTACCGTTTTCAATTCAAGCGGTTTATTAAAAGCAATGATGGAACCAAATGCCGAAATTGGATCACCTGCCCAGGAATGTTTAAGAGCAGTTAATTGATCATCAGCTTCTGCTAATCCGCAGGGATTACTGTGCTTGATCACACCAACGCCAAATCTATCAAGATCTTTCACCGAATCAATTGCACCTTGGATATCGTTTAAATTATTGTAGGAAATCTCCTTCCCATGCAAAACTTTCATATCATAAAGCGAATCAGCTTTTCCAGTTTCCCGATAGAAATAACCTTCTTGATGAGAATTTTCTCCGTAACGCAGTTTCTTCCCACCGTTAAAATGAAGACGTAAACTTTTTTCTTCAGTCTGTTCATCCATTGTTGTAGCTATCAATGCATCGTAATCTGCTGTATGATTGAAAGCTTTTCGCATCAAAGAAAATCGTGTTTCATATGATAAAGCACCTTTGTTTTCTTTTAATTCGGAAACAATATCTGCATAATCATTAACGTCTGTGATGGTAGCCACATATTTGAAATTCTTGGCAGAAGCACGAACCATGGTTGGTCCACCAATGTCTATATTTTCGATGAGAGCACCAAAATCAGCTCCAGTTTTCTTTACTTCAGAAAATGGATATAGGTTGCATACAACCAGATCAATCGCCTCAATTCCTAATTTTGAAGCTTCTACAGCATCTTTTTCACGATCATACAATAAAGCGGATTCGATGTTGAAAGAGATCGTTTTCATCCTGCCACCAAACGCTTCTGGATTTCCTGTAACTTTAGATATCTCGGTCACTTTTATTCCAGCAGCTTCCAATACTTTTTTTGTTCCACCTGTTGAGATTATCTCACAACTCATATCTATCAAAGCTTTTGCAAGTTCTACAATTCCAGTTTTATCTGAAACGCTTAATAATGCTCTTTTAATTTTGACCACAACTCATTCCTTTTAAATTATAATAATTTTTAACATAGAAAAACATAAGATTTTCAAGAGATTCATTAAAAGTTGGATAATATTCTGTAGGTTTAAGTTCAGCTGCTTTTTTATTAGCAAATTCCAATTTATCAGCAAAGATATCATCACAATCTCCACAATCATCCTGAACATATTTTGGTGTATTTATAACTGATTCAAAATCTAAATTAAGCAATTTTGAACTACTATCATGTTCAACATGAAACCAATCTCCTGTTGAGAAATCAAAATTGTATTCCTGTAAGAAAATATCTGCATTTTCAATTACAAAATCAATAGCTTTTATAATGTAATCAAATTCAACTTCAGAAAGTGTATAGTGGAAATTCAAGCGAACCCAGCCTGGCTTAACTCCGCTGTATTTATCTACACCAATTGCACATTGATAATAACGAGAGATCTCTTGTGAGATATCTAGTAAACGATGACCGTAAGGTCCGGCACACGAACATCCCGCACGTGTTTGAATTCCAAACAGATCATTAATTAATTTTGTTATAAATTTATGGTGAAATACACGATCCTTGTGAACTATATTGAAGGGAATGATATTTAGTTTTTTATCGGGATCGATAGGTCCATAAAACTGGATCATCTCATTATTTTTGTAATAATCGTAAAATTTAGTTAGGTAGTATTTTTCTATTTCCTCAATAGTTTTAACACCAACTTTTTCTTTTAATTGGAATACTAAGGCTACTTTAATAGCCTGCATGATCCCTGGTGTTCCCGGTTTTTCTCGGGTTTCAATATCTTCAATATAATGTTCACGATCTAATGTAACAAAATCAACTGTTCCTCCAGCAGCAACAGTTGGAGGAAGATCTTTCTTATAAATTCTCTCATTGAAAACTAATATTCCACTTGATCCTGGTCCTCCCAAAAATTTATGAGGAGATAGATAGATCGCATCGAAATAACTTTCATCATCTTTGTTCATATTAATTTCAATATAAGGTGCGCAGGCAGCAAAATCAAAACAGGCTATAGCACCATGCTTGTGTAGAATTCTAGCAATTTCATATACATCTGTTCTAACACCAGAAACATTTGAAGCTGCACTAAATGAACCAATTTTTTCACGATTTGTATATTTTGGATTTGCAAGTTCCTTATCTAAAGTCTGCAAATCGATAAAACCATCTGAATCAAGTGGTATTTCTACAACTTCACAAAATGTTTCTCTCCACATGATCTCATTTGAATGATGTTCGTATGGACCAACAAAAACTATCGGTAAAGCACCATCAATTTCATCGAGGAATTTTGAATGACATACTCTCTTATGCTCATCAGCATCTTTTAATGGACCATTCAGGTAATCATTGATCCTCTTCTTTGTAGTTGGAGGCCAGTAAACACCAATGATCTGCTGCAATTTAGATATTCCACCAGTTGCACCTGTACCATTAAAAATGATCTTACCAGATTTTCCGGCATTAACCATACGTTTGATCTCTTTTTCTGCATCATGCAGAAGTGTGGTCATTGTCTTCCCTGTAAAATCATCTTCAGTATGAGTGTTTGCATAATATTTATATAGATCTGTAAGATAATTCTCAATAAAATTTACTGCACGTCCACTTGCAGTGTAATCGGCATAAACAAGCGGTTTTTTGCCGTAGCAAGTTTCAAACAACATATTCCGTCCGATGATCTCCTTACGTAACCATTCCAAATTCTTGATCTTTTTCTGTATATTCATAATAATTCCTTTTAAATAATTACTTCATAGCTATTGCTTCAATTTCCACTTTAGCACCCATGGGCAATGCAACAACCTGAAAAGCTGCACGAGCTGGGAAATCTTTTGTGAAGAAAGAAGAATAAACTTCGTTCATTGCTGCAAAATCTTTCATGTCTGCCAGATATACTGTTGCTTTTACTATATTTTCAAAATCCAAACCAGCTTCAATTAAAATAGCTCCCAAATTTAGAAAAACTTGTTTTGTTTGTTCTTTAATATCCTCAGAAACAAATTTTCCCGTTTCAGGATCTATTGGGATCTGCCCAGAAATAAATAGCAAATCATTAGCCCACACAGCCTGAGAATAAGGGCCTACAGCCTTGGGTGCGTTTTCTGTTGAGATTACTTTTTTCATAAAATCCTCTTAATGTGTTTCAATATGATCCACAATATTCTTAAATATCTGCAATCCATCACCATCTTCAGAGATATCTCGATTATTTCGTTTTATTTGACCCCAGTTTGGATGGTTATATAAACTGAGGAAAGCTTCAGGATGTGGCATCATACCAAGAACCTGCCCCGTTGGATTTGTAAGAGCTGCGCAATCCAGATCAGCTCCATTTGGATTCAGTGGATATTCTGATGTCACATTCCCATCATCATTGCAATAGCTGAAAACATTCAGATTATTATTGATTATTTCTGCTTTTACAACTTCGTCTTTGATGATAAGTTTTCCTTCACCATGTCGCACAGGACAAGGCATGACATCAATATCCTTCAAGAATGGAGTTTTGGAGTTTGGATTCTTCTTCAGATGAACCCAACGATCTTCATATTTTGCAGAATTATTTCTGGTAAGAGTTACTTCCTGATCAAAATTCCCATGTGTATTTGGCAACAACCCCATCTTAACCAAAAATTGAAATCCATTACAAATTCCTAGAATAAACTTACCTGATTCTAAAAATATTTTAATCTCTTCTAAGATTGTTTTACCAGATTCCATTTTTTTGTATTTCATCTTATTGGCTAAAACTTTACCCGAACCCAGATCATCACCAAAAGAAAATCCACCTGGGAAATTCAGAATGTCATAATTATGAATATTTATAATTCCATTAAAAATATCATTTAGATGATAAATATTTGTATTTGCACCAGCAAGATCATATGCAGCTGCCATCTCTTCTTCACAATTAATCCCGTAACCTGTAATTATTAATGCTTTAACTTTTTTCATTATTTCAGCCCATCATCCCAAGCTTTTTTCAATTTATCAATATCAATACTTATTATTTCATTAATATCTGATTTAATTATCAATTTCTTATTTGATGAAACTTTTCCTAATAGAGTTGCATCCTCACCAAACATACTTTCAAATGCGCTTCTATTTTCTGGTTTTATGCTAGCAACAAAACGAGAATGTGACTCAGAGAAGAGTGCAGCATTCAAGGTTTTATTATTTACTTTTTCTAGTTTTATCTCTGCACCAAATCCACCACCAAAAGCTGACTCCGTGAGGGCTACAGCCAATCCTCCATCAGAGATATCATGATTTGATTCGATAAGTTTCTTTTTATTTGCTACAATAATTTTATCATAAATTGTTTTTGCTTTTTCTTTTCTTACAACTGGAACATTTGCTCCTAATTCATCGAATAATCTATAAAATTCAGAAGCTCCTAATTCATCATAAGTTTTACCAATTTGATATATCAAATCACCATCTGCTTTAAAATCACTCGTAACAGTGTCTCTTATATCATCAATCTTTGCAACCATTGAATATAGAATTGTAGGAGGAACCGAAATCTTGATCTTCCCTGCTTTGAAATCGTTCTTCATACTGTCTTTCCCTGAAGTCATTGGAATATTGTAGAATGTAGACATATCGAATAATGCTTCATTCATCTGAACCAGCTTTGCCAGTTTCAGCTTCCCATCTTTATTTGTAACAGGATCAAACAAAGAATCCGGTACGCAAAAATTATCATTCACCGTCCAAAAGCAATTAGTTGTATCTTTTATATCTGGAAGCTTACCACCTACTGCAATGATCTGTCTTATCGCTTCATCAAAGGCACCTGCACTCATCTGGTAAGCATCGATATCACTGTAGCGCGGAATGATCCCATTTGAAACTGCTACTCCAGCAAAACTTTTAAAATTCAAGCGTATTACTGCTGCATCTTGCGGAGCCTTACCTTCGGGACCCATAAGCGGTTTAATGGTTGTTTTTCCTTTCACTTCATGATCATATTGTCGTATCACATCTTCCCTAGAACAAATATTCAAACTACTCATTAATTTAATTATAATTTGGTTATAATCTATATCATTAGGAATTTTCGGCTCTTCCAGTTCCGGCTTTTCCCAAACTGCTTCCATATATTTTTTTGGAACACCCTCGTGCAGAAATTCCATGTCGAGATAAGCAACTGATTTATTGTTATATCGAACGTCTATAAAACCATCATCAGTAAAAACACCTATATCGGAAAGTTCAACTTCACGTTGATTTGCCAGTTTATATAATGCTTCTCTTCTATCTTTAGTAACCACAAAAGTCATACGTTCTTGAGATTCAGAAATAAAGATCTCCCATGGTTTAAGATTTGCATATTTTAGTGGTACTTTTTCCAAATTCACAACTGCACCACCGGTTATTGTTGCTAATTCACCTACAGAAGAAGATAGTCCTCCAGCACCATTATCTGTTGAACTTTTGATCAAACCTTGTAGAACTGCTTCTTGCATAAAATCACCTAAAAGTTTTTGAGTTATGGGACTACCGATCTGAACAGCTGATTGCGGTGAATGTTCATCGATCTCTGCTGAAGAAAAAGTAGCTCCGTGAATTCCATCTTTGCCTACTCTTCCACCAGCCATAATTATTAGGTCACCAGCATCAATTGGTTTAAGCCAGGAATCCACTCCTTTAAATTGAAACGGCATCACACCACCAGTACCGCAATATACAAGCGGTTTACCGCTGTAGCGATCATCAAAAATGATCGAGCCGTTCACTGTAGGAATTCCTGATTTATTTCCACCATCTTCGATTCCATGTCGTACACCTTCAAAGATTCTACGAGGATGCAGCTGACCTGGAAGTAATTCTTTATCATAATTTGGAGGGCCAAAACAAAGCACGTTTGTATTGAACAATAATTTTGCACCACCAATTCCAGTTGCCAATGGATCACGATTATTACCTAATATTCCGGTAATAGCTCCTCCGTAGGGATCAATTGCAGATGGTGAATTATGTGTTTCTACCTTCCAAACAAAAACGGATTCATCATCTATCTTAACAACTCCAGCATTATCTGTGAATATTTTAAGAAGCCAGTTATTCCCAGCTTCTTTAAGCCTTTCACGAATTATCTCGGTGGATCTGCGGATATAAGTTTTAAACAGTGAATCAATTGTTTTCTCTTCACCAGTTTCTTTGTTTGTATACTTTATGGAAGCTGCAAACTCTTTATGTTTGCAGTGTTCACTCCATGTTTGAGCGAGAACCTCTAATTCACAATCTGTTGGATTTAGTGTTAAACTTTTTTCTTTACGATACATTCTTACATTTTCATCAGCAAAATGTGCTTTGATAGTCTGCATCTCTTCTAAATTTAAAGAAAGCAACATGTCTTTAGAAAGTTTCAATAATTCTGCATCTCCAAGTTCCAATGATATTATCTTTACTTCATTATCTGAAGCTATCTTCACTTCTGGAACGTAATCTACCAATCCCTTAAATTCACCGTATTCAAAATGATGAATAAGTTTATTCCCAAGTTGTTTTTCTGCTAATTCTTTTAGTTCAGTATCACTCAATTCATTTTCTATTAAGTAAAGGTCTTCTGTGTAAATATGCTGTGTGTTTACATCAAGATTAAGATCGAGAATATCAATAAGTGTTTTTTGTGCTGAAATTCCCTCATCATCTGTAACACCAGGCATTTTAGCTACAAGTACAAATGATTTAAATGTAGAATTTTTATAAGATGAATTAATGTAAACATCATGTATTATCTCATCTCTTAATCCTAGATTTGCAAATCGTTCGATCTCTTCTTGTGATATATCATACATCACATTGAAGATCTTTCCGGTTTTTACTTTTCCAGTATCAATGTTTAAAAATGCTTCGGCTGATTTTTGAACTTTCTCACCCTGAACATCTCTGATCTTATCTTTTAAAACAAGTTGAATCTGATTTTTCAAACTTACTCCATAATATTTTTAATTATTTTTAGTTATTTCATTAAAACCATTTTTTTAACAAATGAGTGTTCTTCTGAAACAAGCTTATAGAAATAAACTCCACTGGCAACGGACTCATCATCAGAATCCTTTCCATTCCAAATTAAACTATGATTACCTGCTATTTTATCTTCATTCTCTAGTGTTTTAATTTTCTGTCCTTTAATATTGAATACTTCTAAGGTTACATTAGAATTATAGTTCAAACTATAGTTGATAGTTGTAGTTGGATTAAATGGATTTGGATAATTATTATGCAGCTGTGTTGAATTTGGAATTTCATTGTTATAAATCGAATTAACATTATATTCATATAGTTTTGCACTACCAATTAGATTCTGAGGATTATTTAAATTATCTCCAATATTAAACATAGCATACCACATTTCGTTTGCAGGAATATCAAATTCAATTTCACCTTCAGAAATACCAATATACTCATTAAAGGTATCAAATATCTGTCCATCTGTGAAATACAAATAACCAATCCAATCAGCCATAAAGAAATTAATAATCCCATCATCTATTTTGTTGTAGAACTGGGTATCATCAATATCATCCATAATTATAGACCCAGTTATTACCTGTTCCGGAACAGTAAAATCAATTACTAATTTATAGTCATCTGTATCATCTTCTGGTATTGTAACAGGATTATATAAGACTTCAGGCATTATTCCTTCAGCAGTTGTAGAATATGTATAGGTTTGCCCTCCAACTGTATTCAAAGCTACTTCATAATATTGGCTTGTATCAATAGGATCGCTTCCGATATCAGAATCCATTCTTGCATAATAATTCCGGGCATCTCCAACGATGAATGTGTATTTCCCTTCATTATCTGTATAACCCCAATTGTCTGAAGCATTATCGGCCCTTAATTTAATTCTTGCACCATCAATTGGGTTCCCATTTGCATCAAGTGCAAAAATTGTAATAGTAGCTGTTTCTTCTGAATAAACTTCTGTAACCGGTGTTAGATAACCATTGCTTCTGATTTCAAAAACCGATCCAAATACTTTTCCCCATCCATTTTCATAAACAAGCGGATTATTTAAGTATCCGTTTACAGGTTCCCATTGTATCCACTGCTCATCCCAGAATTCATTCCAGGTATGGTCTCCGGAAATTGCCAAAATTCCTGTACATGGAATTAAGGCTGATCTAGCTGCAGCGGTTGAAATATCAGCATATTCTCCACATCTTCCAATGTGCTTTTTGTAGATGCGAACCGGTTGATGTGGTCTTTCATTATTAGAAGTAAAAGACATTGAAGAGTTGATCCACTGCCCTAATGTATGAATTGCATCATTCGGTGAATTATTTGTGAAGTCCCATAGAACAGTACTATTCATTAATTCATCTCTTAAAAGAGGATATCCCGCATCATTATTATTAAAAATGTAATATCTCCAAAATACACCTTCATCAGGAGAGACAATATTATTATTATGAGTTGTATTATCCTCAATTATATCAGGATCAATAAATGCAGGGATTTCATCTGTGATCTTTGGGTGTACGATATACATATAATATATATCTCTGGGAACTTCAACCTGTACTTGATCACCGTTTTCATCAATTTTCCAGTATAAAGTTGTTGAGTAATAATTTTCATCTGATGCAGATGTTCCATAATCCATAATTTCTACATAATTCAAAAAAATATCGGCTGTATAAATATTAAATGCATTTTCAATAAATATTTCGGGGTAACAATAAGGTGAAGAGAGATATTCTGCAGATGTATTAGCAATTGAAAATGCTATCTCATCAATATATGGATCTGTTGCATTATTAATAACTTCTGCCCATTCTAATTGTATATCTGGATCAAGCTGTAGGAAGATATTTTCCAAATCAGGCCTTAACCATTTTGGGGATTTTTCTAATGCGGCAATAGCTTCCGGGCACAATAGATCTTCATAATTGGAAATTAAACTTATCTCATTTGTTGTGTTATCAAATGATACTCCAATGTAATTTCCAGGTTGAATAAATGAATTGAAATTTATTGAATCTATTATAGTCCAACCTTCTCGATCTATTAATGTGTTAATAGTTTTAGGTTGAACTTTTTTTGGAAAATATTCGTTCGCTCTTCCGATTACTTCCATTTTGTTTTCTGTAGGGATTTTGCTTGTTAACCCACGTACTTCATTTGCATACATTGCACTCATTGATAAAATAAATATTAAAAATAGATAAGTAATTTTTCTAATCATTTTTCCTCCAGATTATTTAAAGATTAAAAACTAACCTTTGTGCATCTGCACCTTTCGAATTAATTATAATTTTTTTCTCTTCGATAACTGATCCAACAACTTTTGCTTCAAGTGATAATGCAGCAACAATTGAATCTGCATTTTCTGCGCTAACCACTAACATCATTCCATTACCCATATTCCATGTTTTATAGGCTTCATCTTCCGAAACATTCCCAATCTTCTGAATCTCTATTACCATCGGTGAGGGTGGGTAAAAATCATCAAAATTAGCTCCCAATTCAGTCCTTTTCAAAATCCGATTAAAATTCCCTGGGATCCCACCACCTGTGATATGAGCGATTCCCTTAATATTGGATTTTCGTTCTTCACCGAATCTTCCAAGCAATTCTAATAAAGCGGAGGAATAAATTACTGATGGTTTTAGTATCATTTCTCCCCAACTCTTTCCAAATGGAGAAGGTTTATTATACACATTTACGTCAAATTCTTTTTCTAGTACATAACGAACTAATGAAAACCCGTTTGAACGAAATCCTTTTTCCTGCAAAGCGATGATCTTATCACCAGGTTTTATGTCATTTCCGGTAATAGTTTTATCTTTTTCCAAAACACCAACTGCAGTTGCGTTCCAAACGTTACTGTTAACAGATTTTCCAACTTCAGCAATCTCTCCACCTGGTATAACTACTTTTTGTTCTATACAAGCTTTTGCTAAACCTTTCATCAGATCGTGAATAACATCAGGATCAACTTTATTTGTATCAAGTGTGTTAGTTATAGATATCGTTTCTGCACCAAGACAGATCGCATCATCAGCAACCATTGCCAGCAGATCGTAACCTAAAGTATCAAATTTCCCAATACGCTCTGCAACTTCCATTTTTGTACCAACTCCATCGTCACCCTGAACAATGTAGAAATCTCCCATATCCAGCATTCCGGCAAATGATCCTTCGTCAGTAACAGGCTCACCTATCATTCCCCTACGCGAGAAAAACGTTGATCTGGCAAAACTGTAAGCGATTTTAGAAGCTTTATCACCTATCTTAATATCTACACCGGCTTTTTTATAATCGGTCATTCAATACTCCATTTGATTATTCAATTATTCTGATGAATTATAATCTTGATTTTCAATATTCTCTGTACTGAGATAAATATCGTGAGGTTTACCTTCTCGGATTGAGAGAGCAGATACTACTTCAAGTTCAGCCAAATTATGGAATTCTAAGATATTCATAGCACCACATGTTCCCATTGAGGATTTTATCTTTGCTAGTGTTTCTTCTAGATTATCCCGAAGATGACCAGCATACTCTACCATGCCTTCTACACCTTCAACAAATTTTCCCTGATTATAACGTCTTGCTTTCCAATTTTGAGCTCTGGCAGATCCTTCTCCCCAATATGGTTTCATTACGCGATTATTCACCACGATCTTGTCTGTTGGAGATTCTTCCATTCTAGCAAAATAACGTCCCATCATCACATAATCTGCACCAAGAGCTAAAGCGATCGTAACATCTTTTGTGCTTGTAACTCCACCATCAGCAGCTATCGGAATATATTTACCTGTTTCCTTAAAATATTCGTCTCTCTCGGCAACTACATCAATTATAGTTGTAGCGAGTCCCCTTCCGGTTCCTTTTTGCTCTTGGGTTATACATATCGAGCCACCTCCCATTCCTACCTTAATAGCTTTTGCACCAGCTTTTACTAGGAATCTAAAGCCTTCTTTGGTGATTATATTCCCGCCAATAATTGGTATGTTTGGGTAGTTTTCACTTATCCACATTATTGCTTCAGCTTGATATTGAGTATGGCCATCTGAAGAATCAATCGCAATAACATCTACTTCTGCATCTACTAATGCCTTAACACGATCTTTATAATCGTGAGTATTTATTGCTGCTACAGAGATCAATCTCTTCTTCTCATCATGAATTTCAAGTGGGAAGTCAAGTTGATCATTAATATCTTTTCTGAAAACCAATGATGTGAGTTTTCCGGCATCATCTAAAATTGGTAGAATTGATTTATGACTTTCCAGAAGAATTTTGTTTGCTTCTAGTAAATCTGTAATATTCTTTCCAACTTCAATATTCTTTTTTGATATCATTCTATCTTTAATTAAACAATCAGCATGAAGTGAAATGTCATAATCCCATTTAGAGATCAATCCAACAAAAAGGCCATTATCATCTACAACAGGGAATGTTGAATGTCCTGAATTTTTTCTGATCTCAAACATTTCTTTTACCTTCATATCTGATTTCATTTTCTTTGGTTTCACAAATCCAGCTTTATGGTTCTTTATCTTCCTAACCATCTTTGCTTCAGATTCTGTTGTTTGGGAGCAAAAAATAAATGCTGCACCACCAAGTTTGGCTAGTTCAATTCCCATCTGATCACCAGAAACAGATTGCATTGCAGCAGAAACTAGAGGAATATTTAAATTGTATTTTTTTTCATTATTTTCTGAATAGACTAGCGGAGTACGTAAAGAAATATTATTAGGACTGCATTCTGTGGGAGTATACCCTGGTAACAATCTATATTCCATCAAGGTTCTAGATGATTCCGTTATAATTTTTTTTGCCATGTCAACTCCTGCTTGATTTATTAGATCTTTATCTTAAGATCTTCAACTAAATATTTTTTCTCACAATACAAACAATTAGCTGTAGCAAATTCAGTATTGCTAATATAATATTTAGAAGGGATTTCTTCGCTATTTGTAATGCATTTAGGGTTTGGACATATTATGTGCTCTTCCACATATTCCGGCATATCTAAAGAAGCTTTACTAACTACTTCAAAGTCATTTATAATGATAAGCGTCGCGCTTGGAGCGATAAGAGCGATACTGTTAACTTCCTGCTTAGAAAGTTCACGATTCTCGATTTTAATGATATCCTTCTTCCCTATCTTGTTACTGGAAAGATTCATTCCTACCATAACTGTATTGTTACCTGTTAAATTTAAGATATCAATTACTTTTAATATTTTGCCAGCTGAAATATGATCGATAACAGTTCCATTTTTAATTGCATTAACTTTTATTTTTTTTACTTCGCTCATGCTACACCTCCCCAAGAAGAATTGATATAATTGCCTGTCTGGTATAAACTCCGTTTTTTGCTTGTGGGAAGTAGTAGGCAAATTCAGTATCATCTACATCTGGATGGATTTCGTCGACTCTTGGTAGCGGATGTAAAACTTTGAAATTATCTTTTACGTTATCTAACATTGCTTTATTTAATACATAAGATCCTTTTACTTTTTCATAATCTTCGGGATCCGCAAAGCGTTCTTTCTGGATTCTAGTTACATAAAGAATATCGAGATCGTTGATATTCCCATCCATCTCTTTGAGCTCTTCAAATTTTATATTTTGCTCAATAAGATCATCTTTTATGTAGTCTGGCATCTGTAGGAAAGAAGGAGAGATAAATTTAAACTCAGCACCAAATACAGCCATTGCCTGAGCTAAGGAATGAACAGTTCTTCCAAAACGAAGATCACCAGCAAGACCGATCTTTAAATTATCTAATTTACCTTGTGTTTTAATAATTGAATACATATCAAGTAGAGCTTGTGTGGGATGCTGATTAGCTCCATCACCAGCATTTACAACAGGAAGGTCAACAACTTCTGCTGCATATCTGGCAGCACCCTCAATTGGACTTCTCATAATAATAATATCGGAATACTGAGCGATTGTCTGAAGTGTGTCGGCAAAAGTTTCACCTTTTTTTGCAGATGTATTTTTTGTTCCGCTCATGATAATAGTATCACCATTCATGCGTTTCATTGCAGTATCGAATGAGAACATCGTTCTAGTGGATGGCTCAAAAAATAGTAGAGCAGCAAGTTTTCTTTGCATATTTGGAACTATCTCACCCTTTTCGATCTTTGCAGCGACATCCATTAAATGCAAAATATCTTCTTTACTCAAATCACGCATTGAGATCAAATTTTTCATTTATATCCTCCTAATTATTATTTCTTTTATCATAAGCTTTCCAAGCTCTTTCTCTATAAAGTTTAGCTTCTTCAAAAGAATCCTCTGCTTGAAGAATTCCTCTTCCAACGATAATACAATCAGCGCCACCACCAATTGCGTCTTCTATTGTTATATATTGCTGTCCCATTGCATCTGAACCAGCTTCTTTTTTTACCCCCGGCATCATTAGAAGTTCACTTCCAGGAAATTTTGCCTTGAATCTCCTTATATCTTCCACACTGTTTCCATGCCCGATAAAACCAGCAACCCATTGTGGATTTTTCTTTGCAGCTTCAAAACATTTGCGAGTGTAAGTCTCGTTTAGTAGATTACCTTTTGAGCTCATACGAGCCAGTACAAATCCAGCATGACCTTCTATTCCCTCAAATAATCCTTTTAAGATCATCTCTCCAGCAACCATATGAACAGTAATATATTCTGCCCAATCTGCGATTTTATAAACACCATTTCTAAATTGATGTCTAACTGTATTACCAATATCCGCAAATTTACGGTCTTCAAATATCAGAAAGTTCTGCCTCTTTGCATATTCTTGTAGTTTAGGAATGAAATTCTCATCGTAATCATCAATAATATCAACGTGAGTTTTAAGCATTACGATCTCACCACCAACTTTATCTAACATTTCGAAAAATTCTTTTTGAGTTGTTACGTCGAGTGAAAGGACAAGATTAGATTTTTTTTCTTTCATTTTATTAAGAAGTTTTTGTGTAAGTGGATTTACATATTTTGCTTTTTCTATTTTTGGTTTATTCAAACTTGCTGTAAATCCTTCAACCTCTATAACTTTTTCATCTGTGATCAAGTTTTTATCTTTCAATAACTGTACAATATCATCAAGTGTGATCAAACTATGAAGTTTGTAACCATCTTTTGCAAGTTCTTCAGTTCCATTTAAACTTCTATCGATGACTACAACAAAATCTTTAATAACAATTCCCTCTTTTTTATACTTCTCTGCAGTTTCAATTTTACTTGCTCCGGTTGTTATCAGATCATCAATCACCAGGCACTTAGCACCTTTCTCAAATTTCCCAATCACATTATTACCTGTTCCATAAGCTTTTTCCTCTTTGCGCATATAAACTAAGGGTTTCTGCAATTTGGAAGCAACAAGAGATGCAATTGGCAACGCTGTGTAAGGAATTCCTGTGAGCACATCAAATTCCATATCTTTAATTCTCTCAACTAATAGATCTGCAATTCCTTCTAAAATAAATGGGAAGCTGATCATATCACGCAAATCAAAATAGAACGGGGATGTGAGTCCGCTTTTTAACGTAAAGCTGCCAAATTTTATAGCTCCAATTTTTTCCAGTTCCAGAACAAATTGCTCTTTTGTCATTTTAACTCCTTATTTTTATTGCAATTGATTTTAATGATTTCATTTTAATACATCTTACCATTTACAAATACTGCTTCAATTCCTGCTTTCACCATGCTTCCATCGAATGGTGAATATTTAGCTTTGCTTTGAAATAATGAAGCAACAATGGGATATTCATTTTCTGTATTAATTGCGGTAATGTCTGCAAAATATCCTTCTTTAATTTTTCCACGTTTTTCAAAATTAAATATCTCAGCAGGTTTAGTGCTTGTAAGTTCAACTAATCTCTCTATTGGAATTTTTCGTTCGTTAAATTCGGTAATAAGAATTGGTAGTGTTGTTTCGAGTCCGGGGAAACCAGATGGAGCATTTGGGTAATTTTCTATCTTTTCATCAATTGTATGCGGAGCGTGATCACTTCCGATACAATCAATGGTTCCATCTAGAACTGCCTGCCATAGTACTTGATTGTCATCAGCGCTTCTAAGTGGTGGATTTACTTTGCCGAAATTTCCAATTAGTTCAAGAATACTTTTTTCAAGTGTAAGATGATGTGGTGTAACTTCACAGAATATTTTTATATTTTTATATTTTTTAACTAACTCAATTTCTTCTTTTGTCGAAATGTGACAGATGTACAGTTTATTTCCGATCTCATTTGCTAATCGCAAAACTAACTCAGTTCCCTTATTTGCACATTCTCTATTCCTTAGTTGATCGTGATTTTGAATAAATTTATCTTCAATTAATTTTTGCCATTTATTAAGGCAATCCTGCATTTCTGTATGAACAAGGACAACCTTATCATACTTCTTAGCAAGTTTAAATATGTCTTTTAGTCTATCTTCATCTGCAACAACTTCATTTGAACTGGAACCAGCTAAAAATACTTTTATTCCAGCAACATCAGTAGGTTTATTTTTAAGAATTTCATGCAATTCTTGTAAATTATTCTCAGTAGCTCCCAGATGAAATTTATAATTCACTTTTGCTTTCTTCGCAGCTTCTCTTTTAATATTCAACCCTTTTAGATTTGTGGTTGCAGGAATTGTATTAGGCATATCTATAATGGTTGTAACTCCACCAGATAACGCTGCATTTGAAGCAGTCTCCCAAGTTTCTTTATTACACTGTTCTATATCCCTAACATGAACATGTGCATCTATCATTCCGGGAATTACAAGCAATGCGGAACAATCAACTAATTCTTCATGCATAGGTTTTTCTATTCCAATGTAATCAATTAATTCATCCTTGATCAGGATATTTTTGATTCCTTCCAAAGTTCGGCAATTGATCAACAATCTTCTCAAAATTTCATCCTCTTTCCTGATGCATCACGATGATACTTTCCAAATTCAATTAGCTGTTCTACTTTACTTTTAGGAAGTACAGGACCTTCTACACAAAGTCTTAAACCGGTTGGATCCATTGTGCAGTTTCCACAAATTCCAATCGCACATTTCATATATCTTTCAAAAAGGAATTCATAATCAATTTCACCAACTACTTCCTGAAGAGCTTTCATCATCATTTCCGGTCCTGATGCATAGAGAAAGTCGAATTCTTCTTTAACCATAATTTGCTGGGCTACAGCCACAGATGTTCCTTTTTCACCAAAACTACCATCATCTGTAGTATTAATAACTTTTATACCTAATTCATTAAATCTATCTGCAAACACATGTTCTACTCTTGTTCGTGCTCCATTTATTAATGTAATGTCTGCTCCAGCTTCTAATAACACTTTTGTGAAGAAATAGAAAGTAGGAACTGCATATCCTCCACCAACCAATAGAACCTTGTTTTTTGATACAAAAAAAGAGGAGCCATAAGCACCTCTTATTGAAACATAATCTCCAACGCACTTTTGGAAAAGGCGGGTTGTGAACTCACCTATCCTTTTTACAGTTATAGAGAATTCCTCTTTTGTGCAATTTGATATCGAGAAAGGTTTCTCTCCTCCATCAAAATCGGTAAGCATTATAAATTGTCCAGGTCTTGCACTAAGATCATATTTAAATGTGAATGTTTTAATGTCGTTTGTTTCTTGAAATATCTTATCTATTTTTAAAGTTGTTCTCTTATCCACTATAGTTTCTCCAACTTAGGAATTTCATTCAAACTCTCGTATTCATTCTCTTCCATAAATTCCAACATTTCAGCATTGATCATATTAAATACTTCAATTCCTCGATAATGTACAGCTGTTCCTACTCCTATAACATCTGCTCCAGCCATTAACATCTCAATTGCATCTTCACCATAAGTTACTCCACCCATTCCAATAATTGGAATACTAACTTCTGAATATGTTTGGTAAATAAGTTTGAGGGCAATGGGTTTTACGCACGGTCCGGAAAGACCTCCGAATTTATTAAAGAGCACAGGTTTTATCATTTTTGTATCTATTAGCATTCCAGGCCCTACCGTATTTATCATACACAAAGCATCGGCACCTGCAGATTCAGCAGCTTTTGCAATTTGTACAATATCATAAACATTAGGTGATAGTTTTGCGATAACCGGAAGTTTTGAAATTTGTTTTACAGCTTTAACAATATTATGAACTTCTTCCTGTGAAGCCGCTAATGGAATTCCAAATTCATCAAAAACATTAGGACATGATAGATTAAGTTCAAGAAATTCAGCTTGAGATTTATTTATATGTTTTGTAAGCTCTATAAAATCTTGTATTTTTGTAGCAAAAATGCTCGCAATAACAGGAATATCGGAGCGTTTCTTAAATTCATCGATCTCAGCAATGCCATCAACAATGCCGGGATTACACAATCCCATGCAGTTTAAGAAACCACCTTCAAACTCAGCGACAACCGGTCCTTTATGTCCTGTTCTTGGTTTTAGGGTTAATGATTTGCTTGTAACTATTCCTGCGCCGTTTTCTAATGAAATGTTGAAACCAGAAAATGCCATACCCATCACACCAGCTGGTAATACAAGCGGTGAGGTTATGGTTACTCCCAAAAACTCAGTTTTCAAACTTTTCGGCATTTCCCATTCCTGGTTTAGATATTCTAGTTCAAGATACTTATGCTTCCAGATTTTCGTAAAATTATTACCTCTTACTTGCCTTACTAAAAAATATTATTGGCATTTTTGGTCAATTATTTTATCGTACTTAAAGCTCTTATTTTTACATATAAAAAATAAACCGCCATTAACAGCGGTTTATACATAATTGTTGTTTATTATTATATTAATTTATTTTTAATATTTTTTAGAAATTTCTTTAAGTTTATCTACAAAATCAGTTTTTTCCCAAGTGAACTCAGGAAGTTCCCTACCAAAATGGCCATAAGCTGCTGTGTTTTTGTAGATTGGGTTTTTAAGTTGAAGATGATCTATTATCTGTTGCGGTTTAAGTGGGAAAACATCTCTTACGATCTTATTCAATTCTATATCTGATATTTTACCTGTATTGAACGTGTCTACCATTACAGAAACAGGATCTGCAACGCCAATAGCGTAAGCCAGCTGCACTTCACACTCATCTGCAAGATCTGCAGCTACAATATTCTTTGCAATGTATCTTGCCATATAAGATGCACTTCTATCTACTTTTGATGGATCTTTCCCACTGAAAGCACCACCACCATGACTTCCCTTTCCACCATATGTATCTACGATTATTTTCCTACCTGTAAGTCCGGTATCTGCATGTGGCCCACCTAAAACAAATCTTCCAGTTGGGTTTACAAAGAATTTTGTATTTTCATCTATTAATTCTTTTGGAATAACTGGCTTGATAACATTTTCAATTATATCTTTTTCTATTTGATATTGTTCAACTTCCGGAGCATGTTGAGTAGATACAACAATAGCATCTACTCTCTTTGGCTTGTTATTAATATATTCTATGGTTACTTGAGTTTTACCATCTGGACGAAGATATGAAAGTGTTTCATCTTTTCGTACTTTTGATAACCTTTGAGCAAGTTTATGAGCAAAAGCTGTTGTCATCGGCATTAATTCTTTTGTTTCATTACAAGCATACCCGAACATCATTCCCTGATCTCCGGCTCCTTGCTCATGCTCTTCATATTCATCAACTCCAAGAGCAATATCAGATGATTGCTTATCAATGGTTGTGAGAACAGCACAAGTTTGATAATCCATTCCATAATCTGCATTTGTGTAGCCAATCTCTTTAATTGTTTCACGAATAATTTTAGGAATATCTACATAGCAAGTTGTTGTTATCTCACCACCTACAAGCGCCATACCTGTTGTAAGAAAAGTTTCGCAAGCAACACGTGCCTCGGGATCACATCTTAAAATTGCATCTAAAATTGCATCTGATATTTGATCTGCCATTTTATCTGGATGACCTTCTGTTACAGATTCAGAAGTAAATAGATGTTTCTGGTTCTTCATAATTTATATCCTTTAAAAAAATCTTAAATTAATTTCATAACTTCTTTTGAAGTTCTACAAGATAATATTTCATCTAGTTTCGTTTTCATTTCGGTAATATTACAATCGATAATTTCTTTTTTTATTAAGAGCAATCTTCCGGGGCTTACACTAAGTTCATCAACACCAAGTGCAAGAAGTAGCTTTACATATTTTTTTTCGGAAGCCATCTCTCCACAAACTGCAACTTTTTTCCCTAGTTTATGCGCACTATCAACTGTAAGTTTTATTGATCTTATTATAGACGGATGAGTTGGTTTATAATACTCGGAAATAGATTGATTATCTCTATCAACAGCTAATGTATATTGTATCAGATCATTTGTTCCTATACTAAGAAAATCACATTCCTCAGCAATAGAATCAGATGTAATTACAGCAGAAGGAATCTCAATCATCGCACCAAGTTCCATATCATCATTAAAAGCGATTCCAGTATTAATTAGCTCGTTGCTACAAACTTTAATAATTTCTTTCACTTTCAATAGTTCTTCTACACTAGAGATCATAGGAAACATGATCTTAATATTTCCTTTAATATTTGCACGTAGAATGGCTTTAATTTGTTGCTTAAAAATTGGAACATTCTGCAATGATATTCGAATTCCGCGACATCCTAAATTGGGATTTTCTTCATAGGTAATATTTAAAATATTTGAGAGTTTATCACCACCTACATCAATAGTGCGAATAACTAAAGGATTTGGAGCACATTGCTGAGCAATATCTTTATAAATTTCATATTGCTCATCTTCTGTAGGAAGATCTTCGCGGTCTATAAATAGAAACTCTGTTCGGAAGAGTCCAATTCCATCACTTCCATATTCTTTTACATGTTCAATTTCCTGAGGGATCTCTATATTACTCATTAATTTTATTTTTTTTCCATCTTTTGAAATGGGCTCAACTTCAATTAATTTGAGTAATCTTTTTTGAACATTTTGCTCTTTTTTAAATATAGTATCATACTTTTCTAAAACTTTTTTTGTTGGTGATATTATTGCATATCCCTCATTTCCATCGACAATTATCTTATCACCATCTTTTACATTATTCAATAATCCTAAAGTATTCACAAGCATTGGAAGATTCATGGAGCGAGCTATAATACTGCTGTGCGAGTTCCTACTACCTCGCTCTGTACAGAGCCCTTGAATTTGCTTCTCAAAAACTTTAGTTACAAAAGAAGGTGAAATATTTTCCATTATAAGAATTGAGTTTTCATCTACATCTTCTAAAATATCTTTTCTTTCATCCATGATATGACTTAGAAGTCTGTAAGCTACATCTTCAAAATCATTAACTTTATGAGCTAAATATTTATTACTCATACCGTTAAATATATCTATTGCTTCATTAAAATAGGTGTTGATAGCCAATTCTAAACTATTATGCTCATCAGAAATAAGTTTAGAAATTTTGTTAATAAATTCTGGGTCTTGCAATATTAATTTATGTGATTCTAGAATATCACGGTTCTCTTGAGAGTATGTAAAATCTTGAATCAATTTATTCAATTCATTTATGACATAATCAATACTTTCTTTAAAACGGGAAATCTCAGATTCTATTTCTTTATTATAGATCTTTTTATTCTCAATGTGCAATTCATGTTTTTTTATTATCTTAACATTCCCAATTGCAACACCTGTAGAAACTGAATTTCCTTTAATCTTTTTCACTTTGCTAATCTTCTCCAAATTTGTCTTCGAACATTTTGGCGATCTCTTTTATTAAAAACTCTTCATCAACACCATCTGCAACAAGTTCCAATTCAGACCCAAACTCGGCTGCTAACGTCATTACACCCATTATACTTCTACCGTTTATTTCCATATCAGATTTTATAATTTTAAATTCTGACCTATATTTGGATGCTGCTTTCACTATCATTGTTGCAGGTCGCGCATGCATTCCAAGCTTATTTACTATCTTTATGGTTTTTCTAATCATTTTATCGAAATCCTATTTATTATTATTCATTTATTCTTCTTCTTTATTTTTATTTTCCCGGATCATTGCTTTTCTTTTTAATTCTTCCTGAAGTTTGTTTGTATATTCTTTTGCTGCATCATAACCAAATAGTTTTGATATGTGATTCATTGCTACAACTTCTATTATTACGGCAATGTTCTTACCCGGAGATATTGGAAGATAAATAATAGGGATTTTGGTTCCAAGCACATCAACAGAGTTATTGCTCAAGCCAATTCTTTCATAATCCATATTATCTTTCCAGGGCATTAATTCAATTTGAACATCGATT
>Ga0233442_1000397_pt1 | contig 45298 bp, 47 predicted proteins | sample SI_123_September_3_FD_182789 | JGI IMG/M metagenome (GOLD analysis project Ga0233442, IMG submission 182789) | Seawater microbial communities from Saanich Inlet, British Columbia, Canada - SI_123_September2016_150_MG | ecosystem: Environmental > Aquatic > Marine > Inlet | place: Canada: British... | reverse complement strand
TTTTCTTTTTGCTACACATCTTCATCAATTGGCAAATATGGATGAAATTGTAAAACTAAAAAATGTGGTTAATTTGCATATGAGTGTAGAGTATCATGAAATAGAGGATAAACTTATTTTTAATCGTCTGCTTCAAAATGGAAGTGGAAGTAGTGTGTATGGTTTAGAATTTGCAAAATCTTTACATATGGATAGTGAGTTTTTAGAAAGTGCCAATAAAATTCGTAAACGTCTCTCTAATGATTTTGATGAATTAGAACTCTTAGTGAAGAAAAAAACGAGTAAGTATAATAAAGATTTGTATGTGACTAAATGTATTATATGTGGAGATATTGCTGAAGATGTGCATCACATTTCACATCAAAGTAGTTCTAATAAATATGGCTATATTGGTCATTTTCACCAAGATCATAAACATAATTTAGTACCACTGTGTAAAGAGCATCATAAAGAGATACATGAGGGTAAAATCCATGTCAAAGGCTTTATGATGACTTCAAAAGGGTTGGAATTAGATTTTGAAGAGCAGTTGAAACGATAAAACTGCTTATCTTCTAACGCGTCTATCCCCACGATTTTTCTCTTTTAGTTTAGTAATTACATCTTTTATACGTTCTTTCTCTTCTAACATATCATCTCGAATCATATGCTCTTCATCCCCATCTACTTCAGGGTCATACTCCATAGTTTCAGGAACATAATCTTTAAAAAGATCTTCTGAATTTTTTTCTGTAGTACTATTGGTATCTGACATATTTGTCCTTAACTAAAATAATAGTTATATTTTAAAAAATAAAGGGTTATATCTTGCTTATTAGCTATAATTCACAATAAATTTTACAAAGAGTGAGAAGTTTTATGAAGGATGTATCATGAAATATGACGTAATTGTAGTTGGAGCAGGTCATGCGGGCATTGAAGCCTCAATGGCTACTGCAAAAATGGGACAAAAAACACTACTGATTTCAATAATGGCTGAGAATGTTGGGGTAACAAGTTGTAATCCTGCGGTTGGTGGTTTAGCCAAAGGGCACTTAGTTCGTGAACTTGACGCGCTTGGTGGTGAAATGGGACTTCTTACCGATGATGCAGGAATACAGTTTCGTATTTTAAATGCAACTAAAGGTCCCGCTGTTCGTGGAACTCGTGCCCAAATCGATATGGATGAATATCATAAGTTAGCAAGAAACTTAGTGTTATCAACACCAAACTTAGAGTTAATGCAAGAGACGGTTGAATCTCTTATTTTTAATGATGATAAAACAGAAGTTTTAGGTGTGGTAACCGATTTGTTAAATCGTTACGAAGCTAAAAAAGTGATTTTAACTACGGGTACCTTTTTAAAAGGTGTAGTACATATTGGTGAAGTGACAAAACAAGCAGGACGTTTTGGAGAGTTCTCCGCCAATGAACTTTCAAGTTCATTATTAGAATGTGGTCTAAAAGTAGGGCGACTTAAAACAGGAACATGTCCTCGTGTTGATACATCAACGATAGATTTCTCAGTGATGGAAAAGCAAGGTGGAGACGAGAAACCAACACCTTTTTCTTTTAGAACCGATAGAGTGAAGTTCGCGCAAGAAAAACAGCAACTTCCTTGTTTTATTACGTACACCAATCCTGATACTCACGATATTATTGAAGATAATTTTCATAGAGCACCACTTTTTACCGGTCAAATTGAAGGTGTTGGTCCTCGTTATTGTCCAAGTATTGAAGATAAAATTAATCGTTTTCGAGACAAAGACAGACATCATCTTTTTATTGAACCTCAAACACGTGAAAATACAGAGTGTTACATTAATGGTATGAGTACTTCAATGCCACCTGATGTTCAACAAAAAATGATTCACTCTGTAGTGGGAATGGATAATGCAAAAATTACTCGTTATGGATATGCTATTGAGTATGATTATGTTGATCCTACTGAATTACAACATTCATTGGAAACTAAAAAAGTTAAAAACCTTTTTTTAGCGGGTCAAATTAATGGGACAACAGGGTACGAAGAAGCGGCGGCTCAAGGCTTAATGGCAGGAATTAATGCGTCTCTTTCTATTGAAGATAAAGAGCCTCTTGTGCTTCGTCGTGATGAAGCATATATTGGGGTATTAATTGATGACTTAGTTACAAAAGGTACACGTGAACCTTATCGTATGTTTACTTCTCGTGCAGAGTATAGATTACTGCTTCGTGAAGAGAGTGCGGACAGACGTTTGAGTAAATATGGGTATGATTTAGGGCTACTTAGTAAAGATGCTTATTCTATCATGATAGAAAAAGAGAAGGCAATAAGCTTCGGTATGAGACTTTTAAATGAGATGATTTGTACTCCAAATAAAGAGTTTATATCATTTTTAGCTTCTATTGATGAAGATAAAATAAATGATAAAATGACCGCACAGCATATTGTTGCACGTAAAAGTTTTACCCTTGAGAAGTTAGTCAAATTAGCACCGGAACTGGCACAATACTCAGACTATATACAAGAAGAAATTTTAGTTGAAGCAAAATATGCACGTTACATTGAAAAGCAGTTAGTTGAAATTGAAAAGATGAAAAAGAATCTTCATATTAAAATTCCTAAAGATTTTGATTTTACTAGTGTAAAAGGTCTAAGTAACGAAATGATTGAGAAGTTCAATACATTTAATCCTCCTACCTTACAAGCTGCATCTCAGATTTCTGGGGTAACTCCTGCAGCGGTTGAGATACTTCATATTTATATAAAAATGGAAAAAAAGAGAATAAAAGAGAGTAACAAAAAAAAAGAGGATGTGAATTAATGCGTTATTTTTACTATGTACATACAGGACATCGAATTGGTTTAGATCGTTTTAGACGTGCAGCTACAATGTTACGTTGGATGAGTGAGTCAAAAGAAAAAGGTGGTTTAGACTTAGATGTAACACTGTTAAGTTCAGACTATAGAATTGCTCAAATAGCTCGTGAGTATGATATAAAACGTGCTGTTGGACTTGATGTTGTTCGAAATATTCCTCAAATTTCACATCATGGTGACAAGTTGTTTTTTGATTCTGCTGAACATAATCCCATGTTACATCAAGATATGGTGACCTATTTCTCCACTTTTATCCGTATGAGTGATAGTAAAGAAGACAGTACACTTGAAAAAGAGTTTATTATTTCACCTTATTTTGAAAACTCTGATACTTCTGTTAATGCAACCATAGTAGACGAACGTTATTTTCAGACATATGAAAAAACGATTGAAGTTGCTTTTTATTTTGGTGATGATGATTATGAAGAAGATTTATTAAAAAATATTGATATGTTTCGTGATATTAAGATGGAACTTCTTTTAGGATTTTATTTCTTTTTGGGATATGAAGAGAAGTTAAAAGAGGTGTTTTTTACACAACATGAAAATGAAGATTATGATGCGGTAATTACAAAATCAAAAGTATTTATAAGCTGTTCTCCTCAAGCAATTTTAGAATCTTTAGCTTCAGGTGGTCGTCCTATATTTATTCAAAGAGATGACTATCCTCGTGATTATATTGAATTGTTTAAAAGTTTAAATATTCCTATTGTTGATGGGTATAATAAAGATGAATTATTGACAACGTTTAATACCGTTTTATCACATAACTATCACGAAATCACCAATAATAAACACAAAGTAAATGAATTCGTAAAAAAGTGCTGTAATTTATAAAATGTAAAACTTTATTGTAGTAGTATTTGTTCAAAATTTCAAAAAAGTGAGCATAATATGACTGATGAAAGTAGAAGAGGCTTTATTGGTAAAGCCTTTGGTGCTGTCGCTGGTGTTGGCGCTGTAGCATCATTAATTGCCATGAAAAAAACATGGGATCCCCTTCCAAGTGTTATGTCTGCGGGTAGTACTATCGTAGATGTATCAGGTATGGAAGAGAACAAAGCTAACATTGTTGTGTGGCGTGGAAAGCCGGTATTTGTTTTAAAATACTCAGCTGATATGGCACCTAGTGATGATAGAAATGTAAAAATTGGTGACCACTACTACTCAGTAATGATTGCTCTTTGTACACATTTAGGGTGTATTCCAGAGTATGGAGATGCTAAAAAAGTATTTACATGTGCGTGTCATGGTGGAGAATATTCTGCTGATGGTAAACAAACATTTGGTCCTCCTCCTCGTCCTCTTGACATTCCTCCATTTAAACTTGACGGTGTAACTTTAGTTCTTGGCGAAGCCGGTCCCGAATATAATGCACTCGTAGCAAAAGGATAATCTGTGGCAGAATTTGAAAAAGCAAATTCACTAGGTGAATGGTTTGATCAGCGTTTAAATACTAAAAAATTCACAAAAGTGATGATGACAGAGTATTGGATTCCTAAAGATATTAACTTTTTATGGGCAATGGGTGCACTTCTTGCGATGATGTTCTCTTTACTTTTAGTTTCAGGTATCTTTTTATTAATGTATTACAAGCCAGATGTAAATATGGCATTTGATAGTGTAAACTTTACTATTATGCAAGAAGTAGGGTACGGTTGGTTATTTAGACATATTCATGCTGTTGGCGCTTCGGTAATTTTCTTAATTATTTACATCCATATGTTTACAGGTATCTACTATGGTTCTTATAAAAAGGGTCGTGAAATGATCTGGATCTCTGGGATGATTTTGTTTATGACATTTTCAGCTGAAGGTTTTTCAGGTTATATGCTTCCTTGGGGACAGATGTCATATTGGGCTGCACACGTTATTACTGATATTTTTGGTGGAATCCCTTTAATTGGTGATGAGTTAGTAGTGTGGATTCGTGGTAACTACTATGTATCTGATGCAACATTAACACGTTTCTTTATGTTACATGTTTTATTACTTCCATTAGCAATTTTAGGTGCTATTGTATTTCATTTCTATGCATTACGTGCACCTCATGTTAATAATCAAAATGGCGAATTTTTTGATTATGATAAAGAGATTGAAAAGTTCCAAGCTGGAGATAAAAAAGGTTCAAAAGTTATTAACTTCTGGCCAGGATTTTTATCTAAAGATTTTATGGTAATTACTATTTTTATGATTTTCTTTTTCTATCTTGTATTTTACTACTATGGTTTTGCTATGGATGCCATTAACTTCGATAAAGCGAATGGTCTTAAAACACCAGCACATATTTATCCTGAGTGGTATTTTTTATGGTCTTATGAAGTTTTACGTGGATGGTACTTTGAAATTGCCGGTATTAGTGGTAAAGATTTAGGTCTTATGGCATTTGCAGTTGCAAATGGTATTTTCTTAGCTATGCCTTGGTTAGACCGTTCTCCAGTAGTTAAACCAGCAAACCAACGTAAATACTTTGGTATTTGGTTCTGGATTTTAGTTGCAGATATGATGGTATTAACACTTTATGGAAAATTACCACCAACCGGTGTTAATGCAATGATTGGTTTTGGTGCATCTTTAACATTCTTAATTATGTTTGCAGTACTTCCAATAATTACTATGATGGAAGCTAAAAAATCTGAAAATGGAGGGAAATAATGAAAGAGTTAAAAATATTAGCCGTAGTTGTTACTCTAGTTGCAGTGATGTTTTATGGTATTGAACCGTATGCACATCATGTTATGCACCCTGAACCTGCACCTGTTGACTTTGAATATAGTGATTTAAAAACAGTTGATTCAACACTTAAAGGTGATGTGACTAATGGTAAAGCATTAGTTGAAATGAACTGTATCGCGTGTCACTCAATTGAGAGTGAAGGTTTTGCAAAAATGATGCCTGATGCTGATGCAGCATCGGCGTATGGTGTTACTCCTCCTGATTTAAGTATTGCAGGACATATCTATAACAAAAACTATTTAGTTAACTTTATTGCAAATCCTACTAAAGCTATGAAAGTAGAAGGTAAGTATTCAGATAACAAACCTTTTCCAATGCCTAATTATGATTGGATGAGTGCTCAAGAGCTTAATGATATGGCAGCATATTTAGCATCAATTAAACATACTAAAAAAGAGACAGTAATTGAGCAAAGAAAAGAAGTTTTCGAAGCAGCATGTGTACGTTGTCACTCTATGCAGTATGCAGGAATTGCGGCATTAACTCCAGAAGATATTGCTACTAAGCATTTTGGTTCAACACCTCCGGATCTTTCTCAAATGATTAAGTCTCGTGGACATCACTTTTTAGAAAGTTTTATTAATGATCCACAACAATTACTTCATGGAACAGCAATGCCACGTGTTGGTTTAACAGCTGAAGCTCAAGAAGAAGTTATAACTTATATGGAAAATATAGGTGATCGTAAAAAAGCAGAACGTGAAGCAATTGCTCCATGGATTTTAGGTTACTTATTTATTCTTGCTCTCCTTGCTTATGCTTGGAAACAAAAAATTTGGAAAGATTTACACTAAATCTTTTATCATGATAACAAAATGGGCGCTTGCCCATTTTTATTTTTAGTCACTTCTCATTTAAAATAAACAATACACAACATAACAAAACTAAACACTTTTTAGTATATATATTAATAATTACATTTATGTGATACTTTTGTGAGATATCTCTGTTACAATTTGGGTTATTTAACAAATATAGATTATATCTTACCACAAGGTGTAGTTTTAGTGCCTTAGCGGGAAACACAAAGAAATTTATTTCTTTAAATTACAATAGGAGTTTACAATGGCTAGATTAGTAGTTCTTGGTGGTGGAGTTGCAGGTCATACGGCTGCAACTTATGCTGCAAAATGGTTAGGTAAAAATCATGAGGTTGTTGTTGTAACACCAAATTCAAAATGGAACTGGATTCCATCAAATATTTGGGTTGGTATTGGTGAAATGCCTAAAGAAGAAGTAGTCTTTGAATTAGCTCCTGTATATAAAAAAGCAGGAATTACATATAAACAAGCAAAAGCTGTCTCTATTCATCCTGAAGGTAGTAGTGATTCTACTACACCTTATGTAACGATTGAACATACTTCACCTGATCAGATGGGAAATTCTGAAGAGTTAAGTTATGACTATTTAATCAATGCTACAGGCCCAAAATTAAACTTTGGAGCAACACCGGGTTTAGATCCTGAAAAAGATGGACATACTGTTTCTGTTTGTACTGCTGATCATGCAGACCATGCATTTAAAGAGTTAGAAAAATCAATTCAGAAAATGGAAAATGGAGAAAAGCAGAAAATTTTAATTGGTACTGGACATGGAATGTGTACATGCCAAGGTGCTGCTTTCGAGTACATTTTTAACGTAGAGCATATTTTACAAGATCGTGGTGTTCGTGATATGGCTGATATTATTTGGATTTCAAATGAGATAGCTTTAGGTGACTTTGGTATGGGGTTTATGCACCTTGATCGTGGAGGATACAGAACAAGTTCACAAGTATTTGCAGAGTCTATTTTTGCAGAACGTGGAATGCATTGGATTACTCAAGCTCATGTTAATAAAGTTGAAGCAGGAGTTGCTCATTTTGAACGACTTGATGGTAGTATGGATTCAGTAGAATTCGACTTTGCAATGCTTATTCCACCATTTGCAGGTGTCGGACTTAAAGCATATGATAGCAATGGTGGTGATATTACTGATAGAATTTTTGCTCCAAATGGTTTTATGAAAGTAGATGCTGACTACACTCCAAAAGATTATGAAGATTGGTCTTCATTAGATTGGCCAAAAACTTTACAAAATCAAGACTACAAAAATATTTTTGCTGCTGGAATTGCATTTGCTCCTCCACATCCAATTTCTAAACCTCAAAAATCACCTAATGGAACGCCAATTTTTCCAACTCCTCCACGAACGGGTATGCCATCAGGTATTATGGGAAAAGCAGTTGCCAACTCTATTTGTGATATGATGCTAGGAAAGTCAACAATCCCGACTCATACGGCTTCAATGTCTGATATGGGTGCTGCATGTATTGCAAGTACAGGTAAAAGTTTGACGAATGGTACTGCTGTATCTATGACTGTTTATCCTGTTGTTCCCGATTATGACCGCTTTCCTGAAACAGGACGTGACCAAAGTGTTACTTTTGGAGAGGTAGGTTTAGCAGGTCATTGGATTAAGCATACATTACACCATCTATTTATTTACAAAGCAAAACTCAAACCAGGATGGACACTTATTCCTGAATAAGTACATTAAAAAATAAAGGAACGATAATGAAAGATAATACAAAACCATACGAGCAAGCATATTTTCCTGCTCGTCCCAATGCTTTAACACGCTTTATGAGAAAAAATATTCTTTGGCAATTTTTTAGATTTATAATACTGAATTTTAAAATTCTAAAAGCAGTTTTTAAATCACACTAGAGATACCTAGGCTTGTACAGCACTATATTTTGTTTAAAGAGTCGTCTACTGAAATTGTCAATAAATGGATTTCTAGTAAGACCTTAACAAAGGTGTTTGTACAACATAACATTGATTCGCACTATTTTACTACTACTTATGCTATAGGTGTTTTTGACTATTTTATGGCAATAATTGAAGGTAATGCAGTAATAGGAGATTGCCCAGTTATGGGTAATTTCTTAGAATTTTTAAAAGATAAAGAGATACGTTCAGAAGAACTTTTTATAATTTGTTCTCATTTTAGAAAAGCCATGATAGACTTTACTTACGATAATGAAATAAATTCTAAAGAGCTTTTTGATGAAATTAGTTACTTATATGATGAGAACTTTTTTGGTCTTTTACGGCGTTACACTGATACAATTTATGAAAAAGAGCAAGAAGTTAAAAAAACAATGAAACTTCTTGTTGATGCTAAACAAGAAGCAATTGATGCTGGAGTTGCCAAAGAATTTTTTCTTTCTCATATGTCACATGAAATTCGGACACCTTTAAATGCTATTTTAGGATTTGTTGGAATTTTAAAAGATGGAAAAAATAGTAAAAAGCATCAACGGTATTTAAATATTATTGAAAAAAGTGGTAGTAGTCTTCTTCAAATATTAAACAATATACTCGATTTTTCTAAATTACAAAATTCTGAATTTACAATTCATCATGATAAGTTTAATATTCATGAAGAATTATCTAATACACTTGAACTTTTCTCTGCAAATGCACGTGAGCGCTCAATTACTTTACAAAGTTTTATTGATCCCAATATTCCTTATGAAATTATTATTGATGGGTTACGATTAAAACAGATACTCTCTAATTTTTTAAGTAATGCATTAAAGTTTTCATTTGATGGTTGTGATATTGATGTGAAGATACTTTTAAAAGAAAAAAATCTTATTATCTCTGTGGAAGATAGTGGAATTGGTCTTACAAAAAAAGAGCAAAAAACAATTTTTGACTCTTTTTATCAGGTTCACAATGTTGAAGAATCACAAAAAAATATTGAAGGTACGGGTTTAGGGTTAAATATATCATGGCGATTAGCACAGCTTATGGATGGCGAAATTTCGGTATCTTCTAAACCTAAAAAAGGCAGCTGTTTTACACTTCAAGTCCCTATTAAGTTTTCTGAAAATTCAAAAACAAATAATTATAATGTTACGCTATTTAAAAAATTAAAAATTGCATTACTTCAAAGTTCTAGTGAAGTCAATGATAAAGTTCACTCTATTCGTTCGTATTGGAAAAGTTTTAACTTAGATATTTTAGATACGTATAAACTTGATGAAGAGGCATACGATCTTCTCTTCTTTGTAGATTCAATGATTGATAATGATATGAGAGAGTCTCTAAAAAAACATAGAATGCCTTGTATCGCTATAATGAATGACTTAGAAGATACATATGATAATTATTCTCATATAACAGCTTTACATTTTCCTATCTACTGCTCAAAACTTTATCAAAGTTTTTTAGATGCATTACATCTGAATCCAAGTTATGATAGGGGTATTATCCATGGTGAAAAAGTACAACGTTATTTTGACGGACATATTTTAGTTGCAGAAGATAACGAGGCTAATAAAGAGCTAATAAAAATACTATTAGAACGTTATGGTTTAAGTTGTTATATTGCAAATGATGGGGCAGAAGCATTAGCTATTTATAAAGTTATTAATTTTGACTTGGTATTAATGGATGAAGAGATGCCTAATATGTGTGGTTCTGCATCGGCTAAAGAGATGATTAAATATGATAAAGTGCAAAAAAGAGAAGCAACTCCTATTGTAGGATTAAGTGCAAACGTTGTAGATTTCATGAAACATGATGATATTATAAAAAATAGTGTTTATAACAGCTTTTTAAGTAAACCTATTATTTTAAAAGAGTTAGAAGAGATATTAAATCAATTTACACAAGAACAATTTTTAGCTCAAAATAGAAGTTCAGGTAAAAAAAATATCTCTAAAAAAGATGGGAAAAATAGTCTGAAAATAGAGGGTGTTAATATTGAACTATTAATGTCTGAGCTGATGCTTGAAGAGAACGAAGTGACGATTTTAATTGAAGCTTATATTTCAAAAATGAGAGAAAGTTTAGCACTGTTATTTGAATCAATTATAAATAAGAATTATAAGTTGATTTCGAAAGAAGCCCACACTATTAAAGGTTCAAGTGCAAACTTTAGATTGCATAATATTGAGAGTATTGCTTCAGAGATAGAAAGTTTGTCAAAGAGTAAGACAGCTTCAGACTATAAAAAACTGTTTACATTGTTAGAAATAGAAGTGTTGAAAATTAAATTTATATCATAACTGTAGTTATGATGCAGTGTAGTTTTCAATAGTATAACCCATTCCCGAAGCATTTTTTATGATGTCTGTTGGCAATTTATTACGTAATCTCCATACCAGTGTCCGTACACTGTTATTTGTAGCACTATTATCTTCCCATACATAACTTATTACTTGTTCAAATGATACTACTGAGCCCATTTGTGCAACTAAGAGACGAACAAAAGAGTTCTCTTTTTTAGTAAGTTTTAAAATAGAATCATTATAAAAAACTTCACAATTACTTACATTAAGATGGTATCCTTGTGCAAATGGTACATTTGCATCTTGTGTCGTTTTACTAAAAAGAAGTTTTTCAAGATTTGATTTATCCTCTTTCATCTCTTCATAGGTAGATTTTAATTTTTGTTCTTCTGCAAATTTATATTGTGCCATTTCAATGGTCGCATTTAGACTTTTTGGTTCAAATGGTTTAACAATATATCCATAAGGCTCAGTTTTTTTTGCACTGTCCAAAATATCTTTGCCACTATGAGATGTTAAATATATAAAGGGCATAGGATTGTGTGTTTGAATATAAGTAGCAATTTCAATTCCCTCTTTTTCTTCTTCTAAAGAGATGTCAATTAAAGCAACATCGGGTTCGTATATTTTTATTTTACTTCGTGCTTGAATATAATTATCGGCAATAGCAATCACTTCATAATTAAGCTTTTCAAGTGACATTTTTAGATTCATAGCAGTGACAACATCATCTTCAATAATTATTATTTTCGTTTTCATTAGAGAAACCTTTATCATACTTTATTTCAAAATTAATATTAACATTTATATCTCACAATTTTATCACAATTACTCTTTTGTAAAAAGATACTGTGAATTAAGGGCATCACAAAAAATTTAGGGCATAATAGCAATAATATAACAAAAAGGCGTGTAATGCTTGTAGATGGATATGGCCGTACAGTTGATTATTTAAGAGTATCAGTTACGGAACGTTGTAATTTCAGATGCCAATATTGCATGCCTGAGAAACCATTTTCATGGGTACCAAAAGAGAACTTACTCTCTTTTGAAGAACTTTTTGAATTTATGAAAGTGGCTATTGATGAAGGTATTAATAAAATCCGTATTACAGGGGGCGAGCCTCTTCTTAGAGAAGATTTAGACAAGTTCTTAAAGATGATTTACGATTATAAACCTGATATTGATTTAGCCATGACAACCAATGCCTTTTTACTAAAAGGTGCAGCTCAAAAATTAAAAGATGCTGGGTTAAAACGTCTTAATGTTTCTATTGATAGTTTAAAACCTCATGTTGCTGAGAAAATTGCGAAAAAGGATGTCTTAAAACAAGTTCTTGCCGGTATTGAAGAAGCATTAAAAGTAGGACTTAAAGTTAAAGTAAATATGGTTCCTATGAAGGGACTAAACGAAGATGAAATCTTAGATGTACTTGAGTATTGCAAAGAACGTAATATGGTAGTACGTTATATTGAATATATGGAAAATGTTCATGCTGAAGTAGATATAAAAGGAATGAACTCAGAAGAGCTATTAAAAATTATTTCTTCACGATATACATGTAGAGATGAAGGTTTTGATGGACACTCTCCATCCCATTATTACAAAATAGATAGTGAAAATTATGAGTTCGGAATTATAGAACCGCATAAAGATGATTTCTGTAAAAAGTGTAACAGAATTCGATTAACTGCTGAGGGAAATTTAATTCCATGTCTTTATTTTGATGAAGCAATGAGTATTAAAGAGTCTATTCAACGTGGAAATATTAAAGAAGCTGCTTTAGTATTAAAAGAGGTAATTCGTACAAAACCTGAAAAAAATCGTTGGGGTGATAACGATGATGAAGGTGGTGGTGAAGTCTCAACACGTGCATTTTACGAAACGGGTGGCTAAAACGTGAGTCTTTATTTAGTAGAACATTTCTACTCTATTCAGGGTGAGGGACGTTATGTTGGTAGTCCTTCGCTTTTTTTCCGTTTTGGCGGATGTAATATGAAGTGTGCAGGTTTTGCTTGTAGTGAAATAGCAAGTGATGGTACTTCAGTTATTGGATGTGATACTGTATATGCTGTGAATAAAAAACACTTTTCACATAATTGGGCTAACGTTGAGAGTGCGGCTACATTAATATCAATATTTGAGAGCTATGATCTTCCTTCACGTAAAGTTGATGTTGTTTTTACTGGAGGAGAACCTCTTCTTTATATTGAAAGCAGTGTATTAATAGAGTTTATGGAGTACTTAGTTCATAATGGACATAGGATTACTTTTGAAACTAATGGTTCAATTAATATAGATTTCGAAAAATACAGTATTTATAAAAATGCCGTGTTCGCACTTTCTGTTAAACTTTCTAATTCTGAAGAGCCTTATACCAAACGGATTCAACCCTCCGTGATTAATAATATTGCAGTCAATGCTAAAGATGCTTTTTTTAAATTTTCTATAGATGAACAGAGTATAAATATAGGACTTGATGAAGAGATTGAAGAGATTATTTCATACTCTTCGACAACAGAGGTCTTTTGTATGCCTCTAGGAGGTTCTAAAGAAGATGTTGAAAAAAATGCTTTACCTCTTATTGAATATTGTAAGTCCAATGGATTTAATTATAGTGATAGGTTACATATTAGAATTTGGGATCAAAATAAAGGAGTCTAAATGAGAAGAAGTGGTAAGTTATCATGATAATTCGTAAACTTTTTAAATTTGAGAATGCACATATTGTTCGTAATTGTACATCTCATCGGTGTCGTGCGTCCCTTCATGGACACTCCTATAAAATAGAAGTTCTTTTTGAATCAAATTATTTAGATCGAGGTCAAATGGTTTATGATTTTGGTTTAATGAAACAAAATATGAAATCATTAGTAGATGCTTTTGACCATGCCGTAACACTTTGGAGTGAAGATGACCAAGAGTATATTGCTGATATGAAAAAACATTCACAGCGTTGGGTACAGCTTCCTGTTTCCCCCTCTGCTGAACAGTTTAGTCGTGTTATTTTTATCATGATAGATTCTTTGTTAAAATTAACTACTTCAATAAATAACGAAAAAGAGGTTTCTTTACATAGTATTATTGTGCATGAAACAGATACAGGATATGCACAGAGTTTTAAAAAAGACGCATATTCTGAACTAATGGGAACAATAAATTTAGAAGAGATAATTTTTAGTGAAGATATTAAAGAAGAATGGAGTGATAGAAACCTTTTTGAAAAGATAAAAGCACAAGAAGAATTTATAAATCCTACAACGGTTTAACACCATAAAATAGTAATTTTTACTTTATTTTGTTAAAATTTAAAAAGTTTTAAATAATAAGAGGGCCCCGTGAAAAAAAATTTACGAAACAATCAAAACAGACCCCGTAATCTTGCTCAAAATACTCAACAAAATACACAACAAACTTCTGTTGTAAAACAAGAAAATGTTCACGTTGAAGAGAAACAAGAGAATAATATAGAAGATAAATCATCGAAAACTCAAGAAACTAAAGGAAATTTAATGGAACAACTTAATGAAAAAGTAACAGTACTTTTAGAAAACTATCATACAATGAAAGAACAAACTGAAGTATTACGAAGTTCAGTAGTACAAGAAAAAGCACAGAATGAAGCTAAGGATTTGGAGCTGACTCGTGTGACAGAAGAATTAGCTCAAAAAGATCAGATTGTAACAAAACTTCAAGAAGAGAACAGAGCAATACTTACAGAACTTAATGCAAAAAATGATGAAGTAAAAGCAATTATTGCAAAAATTGAGAGCATTTTCAACTAAGTAAATGAGTACTAAGATTACACTAACCATCAACTCAAATCGCTTTGATATTGATGTTGATGAAAAATTTGCCAAATATCTAAATACTCAAATTGCTGAAGATTTTGGGATAGAGACTAATAGTGATATTAAGTTATTAATACAGGCGTATGTACGCAAAAATTATGAAATATATGAACATAAAAATGAGATTGACCTTCTAACACAAAGAGTTGAAGATAGCCTCTAAAGTTTTTATGAAAGTAAACAAAAAGTAACATTTTATATTGCTGTAAGAATATTTAATGCATAATGTTACTTGAAATTTAAAACGAGTAGATTTTACTCAAAAGGAATATAAATGAAAAACATGAAACGTCATGGTTTTACAATGATCGAATTAGTATTCGTAATCGTTATTTTAGGTATTTTAGCAGCGGTAGCGCTTCCAAGATTCGCAAATATGCAAGATAGTGCATCAACAGGAACAATTGAAGCGACTGTTGGTACTTTAAATCGTACTGTAGCCCCATCACTTTGGTTAACGTCAATTCAAGCAGGTAATGGTGGAGATATTAATGGTTCAGGAACTGCTTTACAATCTATGTTAGATGTAACAGGTTTTGGTGCAGGTAATATGGACATATCTATCTGTAATCCACAATTAAATGATGCAAATGGAACGGGATTACCAACAGTTATTGCAAATGGGACTAATCCAGATTTTAATGTTACATTATTTTGTGGTGATAGAACAACATCTCCTCAATTCTTTTTAGAAATGGATGGCGGAACATATGTTCCTGTAGGTTTCGCACAGTAATGCAAAAATCTAAAACAGACATGAACAAATCAGCTTTTACTATGCTAGAACTGGTTTTTGTTCTTGTTGTTTTAGGTATTTTAGCGGCAGTTGCTCTGCCGCGCTTTGGCAGTATCTCAGATAGTGCCAACGTAGCAAAAGGGCAAGCGTTAATTGCTCCTCTTCGTTTAGCGATAGCTTCACAAAGAAATCGAAACCTGATGATGGGTGATGCTCCGTATCCACTAATATTAGATGACTCAACACCGAATACTTCAAATGAACAACTTTTTGACGGTAATTCTAGTGATCCTCTTCTTACCTATTCTATTCCTTCTGGAACGCAAACGGGTAATTGGATGAAAACTACTAATAATGCAGGTCCAGTTATTGAATATCAATATTATATTTCAAATGGAGTAACTGTAGATTTTAATTACACTATAGATACTGGAATCTTTGATTGTATCCATTTGAATAATGATAACTGTAAATCTTTAACTGAATAGATTACTATTTAAACATAGTGTTCTATTATAAAGTCAGTCTTCTCAAATCCCCTTTGGGATTTTTAACATACTCTTCTTCAATTAAACTTCAAAACTTAACATTAATTAATGTCAATTTACGTAATAAAGAAGTGATGGCTATTGTAATTTCAGAAGTTTCAAAACCTGATTTTAAAACTTCTGAAATTATTACTAAAACAGACTACTGTTTCTCAATAAATCAATACAATTTAGCAAAATTTATTTCTGATTACTATTTTTGTAGTTTAGGGGATGCGTTAAGTATATTCACCCCTTTTAACAAAACTATCATGATAGAATCTAAAGAGATAGAAATTGAACAAGAAATTACTCTTTCAAAACAACAACAAGAAGCTCTCTCTTTTTTAAGTCTAAATAAAACAGCACTTCTTTTTGGAGATACCGGTTCAGGTAAAAGTGAAATATATATGAAATATTTTGAAGATATTTTAAAAAGTGGTAAGAGGGCTCTCTTTTTAATGCCAGAAATTTCATTAACACCTCAAATGTTTGAACGGCTGAAAAAACATTTTTGTAATTATCATGATAAAGAAAATAAAGATTGTAATAGCGTTGTCATGTGGCACTCCAAACTTACAAAAGTTCAAAAACGAAAAACTTTAGAGGCTATTTTAAGTGGTGAAGCAAAAATAATTGCAGGGGCACGTTCATCATTATTTTTACCTATTAATGACTTAGGAATTATTGTGGTTGATGAAGAGCACGATGAGAGTTACAAAGCTTCAAACAGACCAAGGTATCATGCTCGAGATATGGCAATTTATTATGGAAAACTTTTAAATATTCCCGTTGTTTTAGGAAGTGCAACACCATCACTTACTTCTTATGTGAAGTTTCCAAGTTTTAGGTTAAAAGGTGGCTTCTATAATTCAAAGAGAGAATTTATTTTCGAACCCAGTACGGAAGCTATTACCCCACTTCTTTTAGAAGAGATAAAAAATATTGAAATTAAAAAAGAACAAGCAATTGTTTTTATTCCTACACGAGCACATTTTAAGTATTTAATATGCGCGGATTGTGGTTTTACTTACGAATGTCCTTATTGTAGTGTTGGAATGAGTTTACATCATTATGCGAAAGCTTTAAAATGTCATTATTGTAATTATTCCGAAAAAATTGCTTCCCAATGTCCCAAATGTTTTAAAAATAATTTAACAAGTAACCGTTTGGGCACAGCTCAAGCTGTAGATATTTTTAAAGAAGAGTTTCAAAATTTAACATTTTCACAATTTGATAGAGATACTATAACTACACAATCAAAATTAGTAAAAGCACTTAAAGCATTTAATACCCATGAAATTGATGTGTTAGTAGGAACGCATATGTTATCAAAAGGACATGATTATCATGATGTCACATTAGCTCTAATTTTAGGCATTGATAATGTTTTACAGCAAAGTGATTATAGAGCAAGAGAAAAAGCTCTCTCTTTATTAATTCAAATTTCTGGGCGAAGTGGACGTAAAAAATCTGCTCGTGTAGTTATCCAAAGTTTCAATAAAGACTTTTTTTTAGAGTATATCAACGAGTATGAAAAGTTTCTAGATATTGAAAAAGTGTTTAGAGAAGGTCTCTATCCTCCTTACAAAAAACTTTGTAGATTACTGTTTGCACATAAAAATAAAGAAAAATCAGAAGTTGCAATGCTTCAAACATTAGAGTGTTTAAAACTAAACATTGATTATCATGATATAAAAGTAGAAATTGTAGGAAGTGGCAGTTCAGCTATAGAAAAAATAGCTTCAAAATGGCGTTTTCAAATTTTGCTAAGAAGTGAGAAAAGTACGGAGCTTATTAAATTAATTAAAGTGTGTAAAGATTCTAGTCGAGAAAAACTCTGCGAAGTTGATATGGATCCTATAGAGTTCGCATAACTATTAAAAGTTACGCTCTCTCTTTTGCTAAATCTGATAAAAATGTTTCCATATCATATTTATTACGGTACTCTGATGTCATAATATGAATTAAAATGTCACCCATATCTACTACAATCCACTCGTCTGAAATGTCCACACCTAAAAATTGTTCTTCTGGTTTTAGATTATTTTTTAAGTGGTCTAGAAGTGCTTCAGTATGACGTTTTCCTAAGGCAGTAACAATAACAACAGCATCAGTGAAGTAGTTTGTCTCTTTAAGGTCGAAAACTTCAATGTTTTCACCTTTGTTAGTATCAAGTACATCTGATATTTTGTTAATTCTGTTAGTTAGATTTTGTGTTTGCATTATTACGTTGTTCTCCATTTTGTAAAATTTTGTTATCTCTTTTGAGATACTGCTGGTGAGTTGCGTTGTATTGGACTTTTGTCGAAGTGATGTAGAGCTAATATCTTTATTCACTTCAACAATTTTATAATTCTCTAAAAAACTTAATTTTTCAGAAGATAAGGTAATATTATCTCTCGTCGCGATAACCCAAACTACTTTTTTATTTAGTATTTCAAAGTTATTCCATTGGGCTAAAGATGAAATGTTATCTGCTCCAATAATAAAGTATAAATGATTTGTATTTTTTTCAAAATGTAAAACAGTCTCAAAAGAAGGAACTGCTCTACGTTTTAAAATTTCATAATCAGATATGGATACTTTTTTAAAGGTTTTAAAAATTTTTTTAAGCCAAAGCAGTCTAAGTTCTGTTGATGCTATGCCATTATTTTTAAAAGGATTTCTAAAAGTAGGGACAATAATTAATGCATCAATATTAAGTTTTATTAAAGCTACTTTTACAACTTCAACATGTCCTAAATGAGGTGGGTCAAAACTTCCACCATAAAGTGCTATATTTCTTTTCATTTATGCAAATTATAGCTAACATTAGATAAAATTACGAAATTATTTTAATATCAGGACAAAAGATGGCATTAAAACTTGCAATTAATGGATTTGGTCGTATTGGTCGTTGTGTAGCTAGAATTGTTGCGGGACGTGATGATGTAGAACTTGTAGCAATTAATGATATGGCTTCAATGGACATGATGGTATATCTCCTTGAAAATGATTCTGTTCATGGAACATTTGATCAAGAAGTGGCAATTTTAGAAAACGATTACCTTAAAATTGGTAATGAAAAAGTAAAAATTTTTGCTGACCGTGATCCTAAAAATCTTAAGTTCGCTGATTGTGGTGCTGATTTAGTTCTTGAATGTACAGGCGTGTTTTTAACACAAGAATCTGCTCAAGTTCATATTGATAATGGTGTTGAAAAAGTTCTTTTTTCTGCACCAGCTAAAGATAAAGAGACACCAACATTTGTAATTGGTGTTAACGAAGAGTTATATGCAGGTCAAGCTATTGTATCAAATGCGAGTTGTACTACCAATGGACTTGGACCTATAACTAAAGTTTTAGATGATGCATTTACCATTGAAAAAGGGTTGATGACAACTATTCACTCATATACAAATGATCAAAATATTTTAGATGTTAAACACAATAAAGATAAACGTCGTGCTCGTGCTGCTGCGTTAAATATGATTCCAACAACGACAGGTGCAGCAAAAGCGATGTCTTTAGTTATGCCTCATTTAGCAGGAAAATTACATGGACAAAGTATTCGTGTACCAACTCCTAATGTATCAATGGTTGATTTAAATGTTGTTGTCTCTAAAGATACAACTAAAGAAGAGATTTCTGCACTTTTTAAAGAAAAAGCATCCAATGAGATGAAAGGTATTATCTTAGTTGATGAAAATATGCGTGTTTCACAAGATTTTGTAGGATGTGAATATAGCTCAATTGTTGCTGATGACTTAACTCAAGTTGTAGGTGGGAATATGATCAAAGTAATGGCATGGTACGATAATGAGTGGGGTTACTCTTGTAGACTTGTGGATATGGCATTACATATCTCAAAAAGCGATAAATAATGGGTAGTATGGAACTTTTAAATATTAAAGATTTAGAGCTAACCGGAAAAAAAGTGTTTATTCGTTGTGACTTTAATGTTCCTATTGATGAGTTTGGAAATATAACTGATGATAGACGTATCCGTTCTGCTATTGCTACTATTAATTTCTGTTTAGACAATGAGTGTTCTATTGTTTTAGGTTCGCATTTTGGTCGTCCAAAAGGTGAATTCTCTTCTGAATTTTCACTTTCAGGTGTGGCAGCACGTCTTCAACAATTATTAAAACGTGATGTTATATTAGCTAAAGATGTTGTAGGTGAAGATGCCCAAAAGAAAGTATCAGAACTAGAATGTTGTGATATTCTTCTATTAGAAAATTTACGTTTTGAAAAAGGTGAAACTAAAAATGATGAAACACTATCACAATCTTTAGCAGATATGGTAGATTTTTACATAAATGATGCTTTTGGAGTAAGTCATAGAGCTCATGCCTCTGTTGAAGGGATGACACATCATTTTGATAATAATCATAAAGCAGCAGGGTTTTTACTCCAAAAAGAGATTAAATTTTTTGACGCCTTAATTAAACGTCCTGTTCGTCCTTTTGCTGCTATTGTTGGTGGCTCAAAAGTATCAGGGAAATTAGAAGCACTTATTAATTTACTTCCTCGTGTGGATAAAGTATTAATTGGTGGTGGTATGGCATTTACCTTTTTAAAACAACTTGGGTATGACGTAGGAAACTCTTTAGTTGAAGATGATTTACTTGAAGATGCACAGCATGTTATGGATGAAGCCCGTCGTTTAGATGTAAAATTCTATTTACCAATGGATGTTGTTGCTGCACAAACATTTTCAGCAGATTCAATTAGTAGAGTGACATCAACTCAAGAGATTCCATCAGGTTGGATGGGTCTAGATATTGGACCGGCAACGGTTAGACTTTATAAAGAAGTATTAGAAGATGTTCAGACTGTACTTTGGAATGGACCAATGGGTGTTTATGAAATGGACCGTTTTGCACGTGGCTCAAATAAAATTGCTCATTATGTAGCTGATAGTTATGCTACTACCGTTGTTGGTGGTGGAGACACGGCTGATTTAGTTCAAAGAATAAACCTTGATGAAGATATGAGCTTTATTTCAACAGGTGGGGGTGCTTCATTAGAACTTTTAGAAGGAAAGACACTACCTGGTGTTGCTTCTTTAATTGTAAAAGAGCTATAAGATGATAATTGCGGCAAATTTTAAAGCCAATATGACACGTGCAACGTCAAAAGAGTATATTGAGAAAGTGAATAATTTTTCACAATCACTTTCTCAAGATATTTATATTTTTCCCCCCGCAACAGCATTGGATACTTTTGATACTAATATTAATGTCGGCTCTCAAAATGCATACTCTGCTCAAAATGGTGCATTTACGGGAGAAACTGCTTTAGAACAATTAGAAGAATTTGGTATTGATACTATTTTAATTGGTCACTCTGAACGCCGTCATGTTTTAAAAGAGACGCAAGAAGATATAGCGAGAAAGTTTGCTTTTTATAAAGAAAAAAACTTTAAAATTATCTATTGTGTCGGTGAAACTTTAGAAATTCGCGAAAGTGGAAATTCTATCATGATGAAATATATCTTAGACCAATTTACAGACATAGATGTGACTTATACAAATTTAGTTATTGCGTATGAACCTGTTTGGGCAATTGGAACGGGTCTTACTCCAACAGATTTAGATATTGAACTTATTCATACTGCTATAAAACAAGAAGTTGAGAAACCTCTTCTTTATGGAGGTAGTGTCAAAGTTGATAATGCTAAAACAATCTTAGCACTTAATAATGTGGATGGTATTTTAGTTGGTAGTGCAGCATTAAAAGTGGATGACTTTTGTTCAATGATTCGTGATGCACAAGATATAGAAGATAATAATTAATTTAAAGGATATTTGATGGTTATGAAGGGTAAAAAAGGACTAATTGTAGGTCTTGCTAATAATAAATCTATTGCTTATGGAATTGCTAAAGCGTGTGCCGATCAAGGTGCAGAGATGGCATTTACATATTTGAATGATGCGCTTAAAAAACGAGTTGAACCTATTGCTGCCGACCTTGGTAGTGACAAAGTATATAAGTTAGATGTTGGTGATGAAGCCGATATGTCTAGTATCGCGGATAAAATTAAAGCCGATTTTGGTGAAATTGACTTTTTAGTTCACTCTGTTGCATTTGCACCAAAAGAAGCACTTTCTGAACCCTTTATGAAAACAACAAAAGCAGCATTTAGTATTGCTTTAGATGTTTCAGTATTTTCATTAATTGATTTAACAAATCGCTTAGAACCTGTCTTAAGTAAAAATGCTTCTATTTTGACACTAAGTTACTTAGGTGGACCAAAATATATTGCAAACTATAATGTAATGGGTGTTGCCAAAGCAGCACTAGAATCAACTGTTCGTTATATGGCGGTAGAATTAGGACCAATTGGTCAACGTGTTAATGCTATTAGTGCTGGACCAATTAAAACACTTGCAGCAGCAGGCATTGGTGATTTTAAACAGATCCTAAACTGGAACGAAACAAATTCTCCACTTGAAGAGAATGTAAGTATTGAACAAGTAGGTAACTCATCTATGTACCTTTTAAGTGATTTGTCCTCAGGAGTAACAGGTGAAGTTCACTATGTTGATTCAGGTTATAATATTATGGGAATGGCAGCAGTTACTAAAAATGAAGCAGGTAGAACTGTTTTAAAATGGGATGAGAAGTAGAAATTAATTTCTACTTCTTACAAAATATTTTACTTTATTTAAGCTTTCTAATGACAGGTAATTTATTTATTTTTTGAGTGTGAGACTCTTCTGTTTTATGCTCATCGGTATGTTTTTTTATTTCGTCTGAATAATATTGTAACGTGTATTGTTCAGGCTTTATATTTGAACATCCCGATAGTAAAACTAATAGACTAATACTGCTACAAGTTGTAACAAATTTAACATATCTCTTTTTCATCTCTTTTCCAATTATTAAATTTAGTTTATAAAATCAAATTATATCAGTTAAATGCTTATTTAAGGGATAATTATGAGTAACTATAAAAATAAGACCAATAATAGCTAGTTATAATTCAATCCAAATTTTCTTATAAATAAAGAATGTATTAAGATATGGCTGATACAATTAACCCAGACAAAACAAAAACTAATGAAATTACTTCAAGGGGAATATATGAAATTTGTTAAATTAAGTCTTGCAGCTGCAATGATGATGGGTGCGAGTGCTTTTGCAATTGAGAACACTAAGGTTTCTGGTGATGCTAGACTTTACTACCATACGGAAGATAATGGAAAAGGTGAACTTTTTGACAAAACAAAAAGTACTGCTGATACTGCGATTAAATTAAATCTTACAACAGATTTAGTAAAAGGTGTGAGCGCTGGTCTTTCTGGTACTATGGTTTCAACTTTAGGTTTAGAAAATAATCTTGTTAGTGGTGTTTGGGCAGGTGCTCACTCTTTAACTGCTCAACCGGGTGCTGATTTAGGTGCTAGAGTTAATAGTGCTAAATGGATGAATGAAGCATGGTTAGCAACAACTCAAGGTAAATCTACAGTAAAATTAGGTCGTATGACATTAGATACACCACTTGCATTTACTGAAACATGGTCAGTTGAAGAAAATACATTTGAGGCAGCTGTACTTATTAATCAAGACTTACCAGGTACAACGCTAGTTGGTGCTTATATTGGTAATGGTAATGGAACTGAGCAATTTGGTGAAGCTACTCCAACAAGTCCTGTTGCAATGGGTGCTTTAGTAAACAAAAATGGTAGATTTACAACTTACGGTGTTGCTGGTGCATATGCTGCAGGTGCTATTAATAACTCTTGGGAACCATTAACAGTTCAAGCGTGGTACTATGATGTAACACGTTTAGTTCAAGCATATTGGGTTGAAGCTGATTTAAACATGAATGGTATCGTTGCTGGTGTTATTGCAACAGGTAATGATTATGTTGGTGCTGATAGCAATGAAGCATTTTCTGCAATGTTAGGTTATGAAATGAAAGATGTTGTAACTGTTAAAGTTGCATATTCAATGGTTGGTGATAGTGCAACAACATTAGGTGCAGGTTTTAATACAGCGACTAATCATGGTGCAGCACAAACCAAAATGTATACAGAAGCATGGTGGAACTATGGTTATGTGACATTACAAGACAATACTGCTATGGGCTTAAGTGTTGAAGGTAGTATTAGTGATGTTGATTTAGGTCTTTACTATACAAATGTAGACCAAGCAACAACTGCGGGTGACGCTGATATGAGTGAAATCACTGTATCTGCTTCAAAATCATTTGGTCCACTTGACACATCATTAGCTTATGTTAATACTGATGCAAAAGATCAAAATGCTGGTGATGCTTATAATGCATTACAAGTTTACGTAACATTAAACTTCTAATTTTATAAACCTATTTTATATCATGATATTTTTATCATGATATAATTTCTCATGACATTTTTAACTGTAACTCTTCAAAAACTTCGTTATCTTCTTTTTATGCTTTTATTAATATCATTAATATCCTTTTTAGCCATTAATGCTGCACCCAATTCTATGTTTGGAGCAGGGGAATTAAATCCTAATATGACTCCAGAAGCCATTGCAAAACTTCAAGCTATATATGGGCTGAATAAACCTTTACATCTCCAATATTATGATTGGCTGAAAAATTTAGTTCAACTTAATTTTGGGGTCTCTTTTGTTAGCGGTGAAGAGGTAATTGAAAGTATAAAAAAAAGATTACCGATAACATTAATAATGAATTTGATATCTTTAGTGTTAGTATTCTCAATATCACTTTATTTAGGTATTAAAGCAGCACTTAGTTATCACAAAAAAAGTGATTACATCATTTCTCAATTAGCATTAACATCATTTGCAATGCCTTCATTTTATTTGTCTTTATTACTCATTATATTTTTTAGTGTAGAGTTAAATTGGTTTCCTATAGCAGGTGTTCATTCTATAGAGGCAAAAGAAGGAATATTTTATTATACCGATATGGCGTGGCATCTTATACTCCCTATATCTGTTATGGTTTTTGTTTCTCTTGGTAGTATGATTGTTTATATCCGCTCACTTACACTAGAAATTTTAAAAAGTGATTATTATTATTTTGCGCAAGTTCGGAATTTAAGTAAAAAAGTTCTTTTTTGGCGTTATATTTTGCCGAATTTATTACCTCCAGTAATAACGTTGTTAGGGCTTTCTTTACCGGGACTTATTGGTGGAAGTGTAATTCTTGAAGCAATATTTGGGATTGAAGGTATGGGACAGTTATTTTTTATGAGTGCTTTAAGTCGAGATTACCCTGTAATAATGGGAGTTTTAATGATAACAGCGTTTTTAACACTATTGGGGAATATGTTGGCAGATATTATTTTAACTAAGCTTAACCCCTATATGAAAAGAGATTAAGATTTTAGTCTGAAAGTTGTTTAGTTAAATAACGCTTCTAAAGATGAAATATCATCTTTTTTCTCTTCTTCAGTAGAAGTCATTTCTGCTGATTCACCTTTTTCTACAAGTTCAATTTGATATCCACTTAACATTGATGCTAAACGAACATTAATCCCATTTTTACCAATAGCTTTAGATTTCTGATCACTAGGTAATGTCACAATAGCTTTAGATTGAATATTTTCATCTTCAGATTGAATAATTTCAACACCAGAAATAATTGCAGGTGACATAATACGAGCAATGAAAAGTTCAGGAAGGTTTGTAAATTCAATACAGTCAATATTTTCGTTGTTTAACTCTTGTGATACCGCATTAATACGAACACCACGTACACCAACTGTTGCTCCAACTGCATCAATTTGTGGACGAGTAGAAATAAGTGCTACTTTTGCACGCTCACCTGGAATACGAGCTGAGTTTTCAATGATGACTGAACCATCTTTAATTTCAGGAACTTCAAGCGCTAAAAGAGCTTCTAGAAATTTTGGAGAAGTACGAGAAAGCTCAATTTGAATTCCATTGGCTTTATCAATATTAGCACGACGAACAACAGCACTAACAATATCACCTGCTTTGAATTTTTCACCTTTAATACGACTTTTCATTGGTAAAATAGCACGAATTTCATCAATTTCTATATAAGTATTTTGTTCGTAATCAACACGAGTTACACGACCTGAAACAATTGTTCCCATTTTACTTTGAAATTTATTGTAAAGTTCATCTTCAACAAGACGTTGAACATGGAACTCAATCTCACGGTGAAGTGCTTGTGCACCCGTACGACCAAAATCTTCAAGGTTATGTTCAATTTGAAGTTCATCTTCTAGTTCTACATCTTCATCAAGCTCTTTGGCTTCACTTAATGAGATATAAGCTTCTTTAGTTTCTGATTCAAGTTTTTCGTCATCGTCTTTAACAACAGTTATCGTTTGATACAGACGAATTGTTTTTTCATCTTGGTCTATTTCTGCCGCGTAAGCAAATTCGTGATTAATTACACGTTTTGCAGCTTGTACGAAAGCAGTTTGAATTGCAGTAGTTACTTTTTCAGGTTCAAGTTCTTTTTCAGCAGCAATTGCTTCAATAATTTCTAATATTTTTTCCATAGAGGTATCCTATTATTTATTTGTCATTTCATAATTAAAGATGCTAATTTTCAGGGAAAGTTCACTAAAGAGGCTTTAACTTAAGCTCTTTTGTTATGAAGAATAGAATTATATCAAGATAAAGTTTAAAAAGCTATAATGCCACATATAAACTTTATAAGGAAAATCTATGATTTTAATGTCAGGTCCTTGTGTAATTGAAAGCGAAAAGAATCTTTTTCAAATTGCAAAATCTTTAGAAAGTTATCATAATGATTCTCGTTTTGATTTCTATTTTAAAGCAAGTTTCGATAAAGCAAATCGTACTTCTTTGGAGAGTTATCGTGGTCCTGGTCTTGAAGAAGGACTCCGTTTACTTCAAAAAGTTAAAGATGATTTTGGATATAAAATTGTTACCGATGTACATGAGTCGGCACAAATAACAAGTGTTGCTGAAGTTGTAGATATATTACAAATTCCCGCATTTTTATGTCGACAGACTGACTTATTAGTTGCAGCTGCCAAAACAGATAAAATTGTAAATATTAAAAAAGGTCAATTTATAAACCCTACTGATATGCAATACTCTGTTTTGAAAGTTCTTAAAACACGTGGTTGTGATGAAGTAAGTTATGAAAATGCTAAAAAACATAATATTTTATTAACTGAACGTGGAAGTACATTTGGCTATGGAAATTTAGTGGTTGATATGCGTGCATTAGTGATTATGCGTGACGTAGCACCTGTAATATTTGATGCAACCCATTCAGTTCAGATGCCGGGAATGGGTGGAGGAAAAACCTCGGGTGATAGTTCGATGGTTCCTTACTTATCAAAAGCTGCTGCTGCAGTTGGTGTTGATGGTTTCTTTTTTGAAACACATTTTGACCCAAGTATTGCACTAAGTGATGGTCCTAATATGATTACACTAGAAAAGTTGAAAAGTTTAAGTGAAACACTTTTACAAATTAACGATATTAAATAACAAATAAAATTTAAGGAACTCTTTTGAAAATAATTGAAGGAAATTTAAAAATTACCAATGGCAAAAAAATTGCTATTTTAAGTACACGTTGGAATCACTTTATTGTAGATAGATTAGTTGAAGGTGCACAAGATGCTTTTGCTCGTCATGGTGGGGAAGAGTCTGATTTAACACATATTTTAGTACCAGGTGCATTCGAATTACCAATGGTAGTAGATAAACTTTTAGCAAGTGGTAAGTATGACGCAATTTGTGCATTAGGTGCTGTTATTCGTGGGGCAACACCTCATTTTGACTATGTATCTGCTGAAGCAACTAAAGGTATCGCAACGATGAGTCTTAAATACCAAAAACCAGTTTCATTTGGTCTTTTAACTACAGACACAATTGAACAAGCTATTGAACGTGCAGGTACTAAAGCCGGTAATAAAGGCTTTGAAGCAATGACAGTAATTATTGAGATGTTAAATCTTTATAATAATATTGAGGAGCTGTAATGGCAACTCGTCACCACGCAAGAATGGCAGTTGTTAGTCTTTTATATGCTTATGATTTAGGAAATCAATCAATTGCTGATTTTTCTGATGAAATTTTAGAAGAGAAAAAAATTCGTAACAAGCAAAAAGAGTTTGCTATGAACCTTTTTGTTGGTGTTATGGATAACTTAGAAAAAATTGATGAGGCGATTATTACCCATTTAAAAGATTGGGACTTTGATCGTTTAGGTTCTATAGAAAGAGCAACATTACGACTTGGTGTTTATGAGGTTCAAAAAGCAGAACTTGATCCGGCAGTAATTATTAATGAAGCTATTGAAATTACAAAAGCATTTGGAACAGAACAATCACCAAAATTTATTAATGGTGTTTTAGATGCTGTCGCAAAAGATTTATAAAATAAATAATTAAAAGAAGTGAAGATGAAAATATTTTTTATTTTTTTTGTGGTAATCAGTGCGCAGCTTTTTGCTGCTAATAACAGCTGTTTGGAGTGCCACAAAGGAATAGAAAATATTCGTGATCCTCATTCTAAAATGATGAAGGCAATTTACAAAATTGCTCATAAGGCGGGACATACTGGTAATGATTGTATAGTTTGTCATGGTGGTCGTCCTGAGCAGAGTAATAAAGATTTAGCTCATAATGGAACTGTACGGTACTTTTTAGAGAATAAAGGTCCAAAAGACTTTTATCCTGCTCCGGGGAGTACATGGATAAATAAAAATACCTGTGGAATGTGTCATCAAGAACAAGTAGATGCTCAAATGAACTCTTTGATGATGACTGAACAAGGGAAAATTCAAGGAACACTTTGGGGTTTTGGTGGACTTAATGGGTATGAGCATGATATTGGAAACTACAAAACCAAAAATCCTGCAGACCCACATAAACGCTTAGGTACAAAAAAATATCAAGCATACATGCAAAAACTATCAGCACTTGAACCGCAAGGATTCCCGAGTGAAATGACAGAACTTCCTCCCGCACCAACTGCAGATGAAGTACAAAAAAATCCACAATTAGCAGTATATACGTATTTAAGACAAGATTGCCTTCGTTGTCATACCGGTTCAAAAGGGCGACAAAAAAGAGGTGACTTTAGGGGAATCGGATGTGCTTCATGCCATATTCCTTATTCAAATAATGGTATTTATGAGGGTTCTGATAAATCAATTTCAAAAAAACCAGGTCACCTGTTAGTCCACTCTATTCAATCGTCCCGAAAAACAAAAGTAAAAGTACATGAACAAGAGTATTCCGGAATTCCTGTTGAGACATGTAGCACATGTCACAATCGAGGAAAAAGAATTGGGGTATCATATCAGGGTCTCATGGAGACTGCATATAATGCAACATGGCAAGACGATGGAAAGGGTCAACCAAAGCTTCATACAAAACGATATTTACATATGAAAGAAGACATCCACTATCAAAAAGGAATGCTATGTCAAGATTGTCATACTTCAAATGATATGCATGGTGATGGATTTTTAACAGGTGCGAATGCTGCGGCAGTTGAAATAGAATGTCAAGATTGTCATGGAACAACTAAAGCCTATCCTTGGGAACTCCCCCTTGGTTATAGCGATGAATTTAATACTACGGCACAAAAAATAGATACAAAAAATGCTCGTGGTGTTGCGGTTACCGTGGCAGAGTATTTAAAAATGGGAACCGTTTTAGAAGCTAAAGAGGGCTATCTTCTTTCTGCTCGTGGAAATCCTTTAACAAAAACGGAAAAAAAAGGGAATCATGTCATTGTGCATCTTGCTTCAGGTAAAGATATTGAGATGATTCCATTGAAAGCGTTAAAAGAAGAGAAAAAACTTTCTAAAAAAGCACTAGTTGCGATGGATCAAATTAACGCCCATACTGATGAATTAGAATGCTACACGTGTCATGCAACATGGGCACCGCAATGTTATGGATGTCATGTTAAAATTGATTATTCTGAGGGTAAAAAAAATGTAGATTGGTTAGCTGCATCACATGACCATGATTTACATGGTCGAACCGGTGGAATGAAAAATTTAAAAAATTATTTAGTTGATGGGAAAGTAACAGAAACTCGCTCTTTTTTACGTTGGGAAGATCCTGCTTTGAGCCAAAATGGAGAAGGTCGCATTTCTCCGACAATTCCTGGATGTCAAACTACAGTAACGGTTATAGGTAAAGATGGTAAAGCAATTTTAAAAAATCATATCTTTAAAATACCTAATGTAGAAGGTGCTGGTGAAGAGGGACAAAATGCTATTGATATGGCACCTGTTCAACCCCATACCATATCAAAAGAGTCTCGAACTTGTGAAAGTTGTCATACCAATACTAAGGCAATGGGACATGGTATTTTAGGTGGGCGAAATCGAGGAGATCAGTCAGAAAATATGGTTATTGATTTAATGACAGCAGATGGTAAAGTATTACCGACAATTGTTGATAATCAACTCGAAGCAATACCCAACATGAAACATGATTACACTCGTTTTTTAGATGAAAATGGAACGCAATTACAAACGGTGGGTCATCACTGGAAACTTTCTGGACCATTAAATAAAGAACAACGTTCAAAACTAGATAGAGAAGGTTCGTGTTTATCATGTCATTCTCAGATACCTGAAGGTGATTTGGCGGTAAGTGCTATGGTTCATGTTGCTGAAATGGCTGGAGTTCAAATTGATCATGATGAGCATAATACGATAATAAGTAAAATTTTACGTTTAGGTGCTTGGGTACAAGTTATTGGTGGAATGATCATAGGAATGTTTATAATGTATCTGATTTATATTATATTCTTTAGAGAAACAAAACAAAAAAGATGGAGATAACAATGAAAAAAATATTGGTTTTAACTGCAATGGCAGTAAGTTTAACAACACTAAGTGCAAATGATATTATTATTAAAAAAAGTTCTTATAGTGTAGATAATACGGTTAATAAAATTAAAACTATTTTAGAGAAAAAAGGGCTTACTGTTTTTACGGTAATTGATCATCAATCAAATGCTAAAAAAGCAGGGCTTAAGATGGATCAATCAAAAGTTATAATTTTTGGAAATCCTAAAGTAGGTACAAAATTAATGAATCAAGATATTTTAACATCACTTGATTTACCAATGAAAATAGCTATATATGAAGATAACTATCATGGAACGAAAATAGCATATCGAAATGCTTCATGGCTAGAAAAAGAGCATAAAATAACAACAAAGAAATTAATAGCTAAAGTAAATGGAGCTTTAGATAAAATCACAACAAAAGCGGGATCAAATCGCGCAATTGATAATAAATAAAACGTAAAAGATTATAATGATGCGTATGACTAAAGAAGAAGCTCTTGATTTAATACAAAATAAAGATTTAAAAGAGTTAGGAAAAATGGCGACGGCTGTTAAGAAAGAGTTACATCCTAAAGGGATTACAACCTTTGTTGTAGATAGAAATATTAATTATACTAATGTCTGTTGGGTTGATTGTAAGTTTTGTGCTTTTTATCGTCATGCAAAAGATGATGATGCTTATATATTAACTCATGATGAAATTGATGTGAAAATTGATGAACTTATTGCTATTGGTGGAACGCAAATTTTATTTCAAGGTGGGGTTCATCCTAAATTGAAAATAGATTTTTATGAAGCGTTAGTATCTCATATTCATAATAAATATCCTACTATTACTATTCATGCCTTTTCAGCTATTGAACTTGATTATATTGCAAAAATTTCTAAAATTACCATAGAAGAGGTATTACAACGTCTTAAAAAGTGTGGTCTCTCTTCTATCCCAGGTGCGGGAGCAGAAATTTTAAGTGATAGAGTTCGTGATATTATTGCTCCAAAGAAACATAACGCATCGGTTTGGATTGATGTTCACCGAGCAGCACATAAACTAGGAATTAAATCAACGGCAACGATGATGTATGGAACAGTGGAGACGGATGAAGAGATTATTGAACATTGGGATATGGTACGACAACTTCAAGATGAGACAGGTGGGTTTAGAGCATTTATTATGTGGAGTTTTCAAGGTCAAAACACACAATTACTTGAAGAAATTCCTGATATGCAAACGCCGTCATCAAATCGTTATTTACGTCTTTTAGCTGTATCACGACTCTATCTTGATAACGTACCTAATATTCAAAGTTCTTGGGTGACACAAGGACCTTATATTGGACAGATGGCACTACGTTTTGGCGCAAATGATTTGGGCTCGACTATGATGGAAGAGAATGTTGTAAAAGCAGCAGGTGCTGGTTTTAGAATGGCAAAAGATGAGATGTTACGTTTAATTGAAGATTTAGGGGAAACCCCTGCTATTCGTAATACAGCTTATGAAACACTAGAGACATTTTAAATATTATCATGAAAAAATTATTATTACTACTTATTTTAGGACAACAACTTATGGCAACAACAATTCATTACATTGAAATTAAAGACGTGAAGATACCTCTTATCTTTGAACAAACTACAACACTTCCCATTGCTTCAATGCAAATAGTATTTAAGAATTCTGGTGCAATTAAAGATGGTGCATTACCAGGATTAGCACGAATAAGTGCAAAAATGATGGGAGAGGGGACGGCAACACGAAGTTCTCAAGAATTCGCTGACACTTTAGAATCTCAAGCAATTTCACTTAGTGCTCATACGGGAACAGAAACTTTTGTTTTTGAAGTAGGGTCATTAAAAGAGGAATTTCAGACAGGAATTTCATTACTAAAAGAGGTGTTAGATGCACCAAATTTAAGTAAAAAAACTCTTGAAAAATTACAAACTAATACTATTGGTGCACTAACACGTCGTGAAACAGATTATGACTATGTTGCTGGGAATTTACTTAATGAGATTCTTTATGAAGGAACACCACTCCAGTACAATGCTATGGGTGATAAGAAAAGTGTTTCAAAAATAAAAGTTGATGATATTGAAGCATTTTTAAAAGAGAATCTTATTTTAAATAATGTAATTGTTATTCTTGGGGGTGACATAAGTTTAGAGAATGCTAAAAAATATGTAAAACAAGCGCTTCAAGATTTAGAAGTAGGAACTACTTCTAAAATAGAAAACTTTTCAACATCATCCAAAGAAGTTGAAAAAGTATTAATTAAAACAACAGAACAAGCATATCTTTATTTTGGTGCTCCATTTAATATGGATGTTTCAGATAGTGACTATTATAAAGCTCGTGTTGCAACGTTTATTTTAGGTGCAGGTGGATTTGGATCTCGCATGATGGAAGAGATTCGTGTCAAGCGTGGATTAGCATATTCTGCTTACGCTCGTGTTGGTGTTTCTAACAGTAGCAGTTATTTTAAAGGGTACTTACAAACTAAAAATGAGTCACTAAAAGAAGCAAAAGAGACGGTAATTGAGGTTATTGATACTTTTGTAAAAGGTGGTGTCACTGCTGATGAATTAGAACAAGCTCAAAAATTTTTATTAGGGAGTGAACCTTTACGTGTTGAGACACTATCTCAACGTCTGTCTCGTACTTTTCAAGAGTATTATAAAGGGGCTGAGATTGGAAGTTCAAAAAATGAGCTTCTCAAAATTGAAGCATTGACTTTGAATGAGCTAAATACATTTATTAAAAAACATAGTGAAATCCAAAAACTTAGCTTTGCAATTGTTAAAGAAGAAACAAAATAAATTTTACTTTGTTGTTATTTTACTTAATTTAAATTGTTATTTTTTATATAAATGTTCATTTTAATTTAATGTTTTAAACAACTATATTTAATTGTTTTTTTATTATGAAAGTATTATAATAGCTGTATAACAATAATTGTTATACATTTTTAAGTAGGAAAACTATGAGAAAAATTTCTATTTCACTTGTACTTCTTTCGTCTCTTGCCTGTGCAAGTGTCACTACAGTCAATACAATTAAAGATGTTTTTTCTAAAGCTGAAGTAAGTGGAAATATAAAATACTACTACATAGACACTGATAAAGATAGTACAAATCTTGGTAAATCTTATACTTCGAGTCATGCCAACTCTATAGGAGGGCAGCTACACTACCAAACAGCTTCATTATATGGCTTTGATGTAAAAGCTACTTTTATGACAACTAATGCATTTTTACTTCCTAATGTTGTCGATACTTCAATTATTGGTCGTGATAATGCTGTTGCACTTGGCAAAAGTCCAGGAGATATTGTCGCTCAAGAGAGTTTTTCCGTTTTAGGAGAGATTCTTTTGTCTTATAAATATTCTGGTTTAACGGCATGGATGGGTCGTAATGTGATTAAAACACCACTCATTAATGCTAAAGAAGTCCGTATGTTACCCTCAGCAGTTCAAGGGTATCATTTTGATTATGCGTTTAAAAATGGTGCTGTTATTGGTGCAAGCTATTTAGACTTTTTTAAGCAAAGAACAGCATATAAATTTACAAATATTATTGAACATGCATTGGGTGTGAATACTCAAGCAATTACCGGCTCGACACAAGGGTCTGTTGTTGTTGCAAATATGGGTCTTAATCTAGACACTATTAATATGAATTTCACTAACTACTATGCTTCAAATTTTATGAACTCATTTTACGCTGAAATTGATTATAGAAATTCAATTTTAAAAGAGAGTAAATTTGGTTTAGCACTTCAAGGACTCTCTCAATCTAGTATTGGAAATGCAGATAATAATCTAGAACAAGCCAGTTCTATCACAGGTGGAAAAAGAATTTCTACTAGCATGGTAGGGGTTAAAGCACACTTGTCTTATCATGAAAGTAAACTTTATGCTGCTTATACTTATGTTGACAGTGATAAAAATAGTCATGATTCTTTAATCCTTCCATGGGATGGAACACCACTCTTTACCAATATGATAACTTCAAATAATCTATTCCAATCAAACTATGGAAAAGCATTAAATGCGGATAGCGCTTATATTGGAGGAACACATGGTAGTAAATTGGCTTTTCAACAAGGGTATAACTTTACAGGTGTTAATGGGTTTAAAAGTTTACTTGCTGTTTCTAATTATACAAATCATAGTTTTTTAGAAAATCAACGTGATTTGAATGCAGTAGTCTCATATAGTTACGATACTTTTAGTATTGCACTAAAAGGAATTTTTGTTCAAAACAATACCACTGCGTCTGCAAATGGAACAATTACTCAGACAGATCACTTAACACAATATCGTGTTATAGCAAATTACAAATTTTAAAACAAAAATAAAGGATATATAAATGACAAAACTAAAAACGACACTATTAGCACTAAGTGCAACTGCAGCACTATTTTTAAGTGGCTGTGGAGCTGAAGCTGTTCCTCATCAAGATAAGCACACAGCTACTTGGGATTATGAAAAACATGGTCCAGAGCATTGGGGTGATTTCTCAGGTACTTGTGATTCAGGAACACATCAATCACCAGTAAATATTGTTCCTGTAAAAGCAGTTTCAATGGATCATTCATACGATTTGTCAATGCATGAAGATGTAACATCAAAAGCAAGAATTGTTGATAACGGTCACTCAATTAAGGTTACTCCTGATCATGCAGGTGATATTGAACTTCATGGTAAAAAGTATTCGTTAATTCAGTTCCATTTTCACGGTAGAAGTGAACATACCATTAATGGTAAATATAAAGACTTAGTAGCACACATGGTACATCAAGCAAAAGATGGCACTTTAGCTGTAGTTGCAGTATTTTTTAATATTGGAGAAAAAAATGCATTGTTAGAGACAATTATCTCTAATGTAGGTGGTGAAGCGATGATTGATCCTCAAGATTTACTTCCTGAAGATACCGCGCACTATTATCACTATATAGGCTCATTAACAACACCTCCATGTTCAGAAAATGTTCAATGGTACCTTCTGAAAAATACTCAAACTGTTTCTGCAGAACAGTTAGTACATTTCCGTAAGTTTTACGTAGATAATGAACGTCCAACACAACCTTTAAATGAACGTTTTATAGAATCTAATTAAATTTTTATTAGTAAGAGACACCATATCGTCTCTTACTTTTTTACTCTTCCTCAACTTATTCCCTTATGAGTACTTATAATTCTAATTACCCTTACTTTTTTTTGATATAATTCATAAGCTTAACTTTTATAAAGGAATTTTATGAAAAAAAAGATTATTACAATAGTAGTATTGATTACTGCTTTTATTTTAGCTCTCCCCCTTGTTGGGAATAGAGTCATTAATGCGACATTAGAGATGCGTTTAGCATCACTTAGTGATTATGGCGTCTCATACAAAATAGTGAATGAAAAAAATAGTTATTTAACAACAGAAGAACGTTTTATTTTTTCAATTACTGATAAAAAAAAGTTTTATGCCTATGTCCAATCTCAAGCAAAACAGCAAGTTCCTCCTTATGTTAGTATGATGCTAGATGGAATGGAAATAGCTGTTGATACTAGTTATGCAAATGTTCCTATTTTTAATACTATTTCATTAGATATTACGCCATATTCATTGCCAAAGAAAATGGTAGAAGACCTACAAGTAGCACAACCTGATGTTTATAAAAAATTGATGAAACTAATTCATGACGAAAAGCTTTTATATCATATTGATTATGATGTAGTAAAAATGTATTTTAATGGTTATATTAAAGACATGAATGAAGAGATAGCACTTAATAACGATTATAGTATTGTTATAAATTTTAAAAATATCAATTTTAATGGTCATGGTCTTTTAATGAAGCCAAGAGATTATAAATCTCATATTGAAACCATGTATCTTAAAATGAGTCGGTTTAACAATACTTTAGTTGTATTTGATCTTGAAAATGTAAATAGTAGTGGTGTATTTGATAGTAAAATTGAATACAAATCTTTTTTAGAAGCTACAGATTTTAATTTAACTATTAAACAAGATCGATTAAACAATATTACACTTTATGCTCAAGACATAAGTTTTAATATTTCAAGTTCTGAAGTTCACAATAAAATTGCAGCAGTATTTAAAAATAGTATTAAAAGTTTGGATATAAATGCATTTGATACGCTAGTCAAAGTAGAAAACTTTAATTTAGATAGCGAAATCTCAGATATTGACAAAGAGATGTTTGTATTAATGCAAACAAGCTTAGAACAAGCACAAAACGGTTCAAAGCAACAAAGTAGTGATGAAGCATTACAGTACTCTTTAGGGTTACTCTCAAAAGGTTTAAAAATAGATATTAAAAACTTTGATATCGAAAATATTTTTTATCATGATAATGATATAGATGGATTTAGTACGAAATTATTGTTAGAAGTTCTTCCTGATGATAACTTTGGAGCAAAATTAAAAACACCTAAACTTTTAATAGACAATTTAGTTGTTGATGCGAAAATAAAAATTGCTACTAATTTTTTTGAATTTTTAAAATCTTTAAATCCTACTGCAATATTGGCTGAAAATTTTTCTAAAAAAGAGAACAATAGTGTCATTTTTGATGTTCATGTTAAGGACAGTAAAATTAAAATTAATGATAAAGAGATTTAGTGTTAAAAAGCTTTTTAACGCTAACTCTTTTCTGTTCAATTTTTCTTTTTGCAAATAGCAGTTCTGAAAATTTACATTTAGCAACTTCAAGTAATCCTTCTCGTATTAATCCAATTTTAGCAACAGACTCAGGAAGTTCGCAAATTGCAGATTTTATTTTCAGTGGTCTTGTGAAATATGACAAGACGGGAAAAAAAATAATTGGTGATTTAGCAACAAAATTTTATTTTGAAGATAATGTGACCATAGTATTTGAACTACGTCAGGATGTCCTTTGGCATGATAAAAAAAGCTTCTCTGCCTTTGATGTTGAGTTTACCTATAATCTTCTGCATTCTGATACACTCTCTTCACCCTACACGTCATCATTTCGCTTAGTAAAATCTCTTGAAGTAATTAATAAATATAAGATTAAAGTTCATTATAAAAAACCTTACTTTAAGGCTTTAGAAATTTGGATGATGGGAATTTTACCTAAGCACTTACTTAAGGATGAGACAAACTTAATGGGCTCAAAGTTTAATACTAATCCTATTGGAACAGGTCCTTATAGATTATCAAAACTTGAGTTTTCTAAAAATATTGAATTAAGTGCATTTGAAGATTATTTTCTTCATAAACCTTATATACCAAAAATAATCTTTCATGTGATTAGTGATCCTATGACTCGATTTTTAATGCTCAAGTCGAATCAACTTGATATTGGTAGTTTAGAAGCAATGCAGTATGAACGTCAAATAGAAGAAAAATTTAAAGAGCGATTTCAAATATTAGAAAATATTTCGCATTCTTATACCTATTTAGGATTTAATTTACGCCTAGAAAAATTTAAAAATAGAAAAGTACGCGAAGCATTATCATTAGCTATTAATCGACAAGAGCTTGTTGATATTCTTTTTCTTAAACATGGTGAAGTATGTCGAGGCCCTTTCTTACCTGGTAGTATAGGTTTTGATGATAAAGTGAGAATACCAACTCAAAATCTACAACGAGCCAAAAAGCTTTTAGAAGAATTAGGCTATAGCAAAGAAAATCCTTTTGAATTCGAAATAGCCACTTCAAATTCAAATGCAATTCGACCTTATGCGGCACAAATAATTCAGCATCAGCTCTCTAAAATTGGTGTTATTGTAACACTCCGAGTCATGGAGTGGCAAGCTTTTTTAAACATGGTCGTTTTTCCTAGAAAATTTGAAACTGTATTGTTAGGTTGGTCTCTCTCTTTAAGTCCTGACCCTTATCTTCTATGGCATAGCGATAGTGATAAAAAAGGTGGATTCAATTTCATAGGGTATCAAAACAGTAATGTAGACAGTATGATTGATAAGATGCAATATATAACAAATCGAGAAAAATTATCTAAAGTTCAAAAAAATATATTTAACAGTGTTGTATCTGATATCCCTTATCTTTTTTTATTTATTCCCAATTCAATCACAATTGTAGATAAAAATATAGAGCCTATAGAATCCACAATTAATGGAATTTGGCATAATCATATTGAGTGGAAAAAATAACAAAAACAGGAGATAATTATCATGATAATATTATTTGATCTAGATGGAACGCTTATCGATTCCACTGAGGCAATTTTAGAAAGTTTTCATAACTCATTTAATCATTTTGGAGTAGCTCATCCTAGTGATGAATCAATTACAAAACTTATTGGTTACCCATTAGATATCATGTATTCTGAATTGGGAATTGAAGATTCATTAGTTTGGAGTTATGTAGATGTGTATAAATTACACTATCGGAAAATTTCTACACAAAAAACGATACTGTTACCTTTTGCAAAAGAGTCAGTTGTAAAAGCATCAAAATTTGCTAGATTAGGAATAGTAACAACTAAAACAGCCCTATATTCAAGGGAATTAATGGAGAATTTTGGTTTAATGGACTATTTTGAAATTCTTATAGGACGTGAAGATGTCAAAAATCCAAAACCTCATGAAGAGCCAATTTTAAAAGCAATTGAAGCTTTAGAAATGATAAGTGCTACTAAAGTACTCAAAAGTGAATGCTGGATAATTGGAGATACTCTTTTAGATATAGATTCTGCTAAAGCTGCTAAAATAGGGGCTATAGGGGTGACTTCTGGGTATGGAACAAAAAATATTTTAGAAAAAAATTGTGATATTGTGTGTGAAAATTCATTAAAAGCAGTAGAGATTTTACAAAAAGTGACGTAACATTACATAAATATTGTCCTTTTTATAATTAACATAAATCCAAGCTACATTTAAGAGCAACTTGTTTACAATTCAAGAATAGAAAATAGGGATTGTAGCGGTGTCACCATTTTTACAATCTTAAATATATTTGAGGAGAATTTATGCTAGAAATTAGATGGCATAGTCGTGCTGGTCAAGGTGCTGTAACAGGTGCAAAGGGTTTAGCAGATGTTGTATCAACTACAGGTAAACATGTTCAAGCTTTCGCATTTTACGGTTCTGCAAAACGTGGAGCGGCAATGACTGCGTACAATCGCGTTGATGATAAAATTATTATGAATCATGAAAAGTATATGTCACCAGATTATGTACTTGTAATTGATCCTGCTTTAGTTTATTCTACAGATGTAACTATTTATGATAAACCAGATACTGTTTATATTGTAACAACACATATGACAACTGAAGAGTTAATTGAGTCTCAACCAAAACTTGCTGGTAAAAATGTACATACAGTTGATTGTATTCAAATTGCTCTAGACACTATTGGTCGTGCGATTCCAAATACACCAATGCTTGGTGCATTAATGAAAGTTTCTGAAATGTATGAAATTGATTTCTTTAAAGAGAAAATTCAACATGCACTTGCTAAATTGCCTCAAAAAATTATTGATGCAAATATGACAGCAATTCAACGTGCTTACGACGAAGTTAAATAAGGAGTTCTGATGCAAAATAATGGATGGAATGAATTTGAAATCGGAGCTATGCTTCGTTCATTTGATGGAAAAATTGATGATATCGCAGGTACACTGCAAGAAGATCGTCCTTACTCTGCTAGTAACTCGTTTACTGCAAGTGTTGCTGACTGGCGTATAGAAAAACCAGTATTTGCAAAAGATTATTGTATTGATTGTCAATTTTGCTGGATCTATTGTCCAGATATGTCAATTATCTCTCGTGATAAAAAGATGATTGGTATCGATATGGATCACTGTAAAGGGTGTGGTATTTGTGTGGAAGTTTGTCCTACAAATCCTAAATCTTTATTAATGTTCGCAGAACATGCAGACGAAGAAGAAGAACTTGCTCGTTGGCCTGAAAAAACAGATGAAAAAGAGGAGAAATAATGGCATTTGATACTATGGAATTACGTGACGTAGAAGTTTGGGATGGTAATCATGCAGCTGCACAAGCACTTCGTCAATGTCAAATTGATGTTGTTGCAGCTTACCCAATTACTCCATCAACTCCTATTGTTGAAGGTTATGCAAAATTTTTAGCTGACAACTATGTTGAAGGCGAATTTGTAATGGTTGAATCAGAACATGCTGCTATGTCAGGATGTATTGGTGCGGCTGCTGCAGGTGGTCGTGTTGCTACTGCAACATCTTCTCAGGGTTATGCATTAATGGTCGAAACTCTTTACCAAGCTTCAGGTATGCGTTTACCAATCGTTTTAAACGTTGTTAATCGTGCTCTTGCGGCTCCATTAAATGTTAATGGTGATCACTCAGACATGTATTTAGGTCGTGATTCAGGTTGGATTCAATTAGATGCGTATTGTCCTCAAGATGCATATGACTTAAACTTTATTGCGTTTAAAGTTGCAGAAGATCATGATGTTCGTTTACCATGTATGGTTCACCAAGATGGTTTCATGACATCACATACTGCACAAGGTGTAGTAACAATGACTGATGAAGTTGCTTATAGTTTTGTAGGTGATTTCAAAGTTATGAATGATATGTTAGACTTTGAACACCCAGTTACTCATGGGGTTCAAACAGAAGAAGATTGGCACTTTGAACATAAAGCGCGTCAACACCATGATTTAATGACAAAAGTTTTCCCTAAACTTGAAGCTGCTTTTGATGATTTTGAAAAATTAACTGGCCGTAGATATAATATGGTAGAAAAATATGATTTAGATGATGCAGATGTTGCAGTAATTTGTATGGGTACTTCAGTTGAAACTGCTCGTGAAGTTGCACAAGAGATGCGTGCTAAAGGTATTAAAGCAGGTGTTCTAGGAATTCGTGTTATTAGACCTTTCCCATTCATGCAATTAAAAGAAGCATTGAAAAATGTTAAAGCTGTTGCAACTTTAGACCGTTCAGCACCAGGTGGAGCACCAGGTATGTTGTTTAATGAAATTTCTGGTTGTCTTTACAATGAGAAAGTTCGTCCAATGATCTCAGGTTATATTTATGGTCTTGGTGGACGTGATTTAACAAAACAACATCTTGTTGATTTGTATACAGAATTAGAAGCAAATGTTGGTGCAGGTCAAGTACTGACACCATTACAACAGTATATCGGCGTTCGTGGTCCGAAACTTAGCTTTTTATAGGAGATCTTTATGAGCGAAATGAAAAAAATTAAGAATTTAAAAGACTTTTCAACATCAGCAGACAGATTTGAAGGTGCAAACCTTCTTTGTCCCGGTTGTGCACACTCAATTATTGTACGTGAAGTATTAAATGCTACTAACGATGATTTAGTACTTTCAGCATCTACAGGGTGTCTTGAAGTATGTACAGCAGTTTATCCATATACATCTTGGGATGCTTCTTGGATTCACATCGGTTTTGAAAATGGTTCAACTGCGGTTGCAGGCGCTGAAGCAATGTATAAAGCACTTAAGAAGAAAAATCGTCTAAAACAACCGGAACGTACTCCTAAGTTTGTATCTTTTGCAGGTGACGGTGCATCTTACGATATCGGTTTCCAATGGATTTCTGGATGTTTTGAACGTGGTCATGATATGATGCATGTTGTTCTTGACAATGAAGTTTATGCAAATACTGGTGGTCAACGTTCATCTTCAACTCCAATTGGTGGTAGTAATACTACATCACCAGCTGGTACTCACTCTTATGGTGAGAAAATGAAGAAAAAAGATATGATGGCTATTATGGCAGCGCATGGTTCTCCATATGTTGCACAAGTTGCTCCAAATAAATGGAAAAACATGGTTAAGGCTATTCAACATGGTCTTGCTGTTGAAGGTCCTGTATTTATTAATGCAGTATCTCCATGTACAACTGAGTGGAAATTTGCTCCTGAAGATACAATGATGGTTACTGACTTATCAACTGACTCTTTAGTATTTCCACTTTATGAAATCATTGGTGGTCGTGAGTTAAATATTACTTACCGTCCTAAAAATGTTGTTTCTGTTCGTGATTACATGGGTGCTCAAGGTCTTTTTAAACACCTTTTCCAACCAAAATATGAATATATTATTGATGAGTGGCAAAAATCAGTTGATGCTGATTGGGACTACTTACAACGTCGTGAAGAAGCGCGCGTTTAATATTTCATCCCTTAACTGTGCCTTTGGCACGGTTAAATCTTTTATTTCAATTACTTCTTCTTTTTAATTTTCCCTTTCTTTTTATATGCTACAATCCTATAAAAAAATTTTAGGATACAACCATGCCATTATTAGACTCTTTCACAGTAGACCACACAATTATGCCCGCACCCGCAGTTCGTAAAGCTAAAGGGATGAAAACACCTTCAGGTGATGAAATTACTGTATTTGATTTACGTTTTGTACAACCTAACAAAGATATTTTAAGTGAAAAAGGGATTCATACTCTTGAGCACCTATTTGCAGGTTTTATGAGAGATCATTTAAACTCTAAAGATGTTGAGATTATTGATTTATCACCAATGGGATGTCGTACTGGTTTTTACATGAGTTTAATTGGAACTCCAGATGAGCAAACTGTTGCAAACGCATGGAAAGAAGCAATGTCTGATGTGACTAAAGTTGAAAAACAAAACGATATTCCTGAATTAAATGTGTATCAATGTGGAACGTATAAAATGCACTCACTTCAAGAAGCACAAGAAATCTCGCAAGCTATTTTAGACAAAGAGATTGGCATTATGGACAACGATGCACTTACTCTTGATTTAAGCAAAGTGGACTAGTTTATGAATATTTTAGTACCTATGGATTCAGAAGAGGTTCAAGAAGCGAAAATTGTTCCTGTTTTTGAAGTGAAAAAATGGGCTATGCTAGTTGTTGAAGAGGGTGAATTAGTTGAAGTGACTCATCAAACAAATCGTGAAGATTTTGAAGCATGGGCTGAAGCCGTGGTTGTAATGAATGATAATGAGCCTGTTGGAAACTTTATAGATGAGCAAATTATGGTTCTAGTCGCACACACTCAAAGAAGTATTGACGATATTGTTGAAGCGTATCTTTTTAGAGAGCTTCACGAGTTAGCATACTAAAATAAAGAGGTAGTGATGGAAGAGTTTTTAGAAATTATTAATCCTCTACCGGGATACCATATTTTAGAAGTGACCACAAAAAGTGGTGACTTCACACGTGCTTTATATCAACATATTCAAGGCTTTGATGCAGAACTTTATGTCGCTCAATACCCTGGCGAACATGAAGATGTAAGCGATTTAGAAAATATACATATTCAAATAATTCCTAAATATAATGCTCCTTTTAGAGCCACTCCCCGTTCCCAAGATATTATTGTTTTCAATAATATTTTTACTCAACACCCCTCACTTCAAAGAGTCCTTAAAATAGCATATACTGCATTAGCTAATAACAGTAATATTATTATTGTTGAAGATAGAGCAACTATGACAAAAAGTGTAGAAGAAATTAAAAATATTTTGGATGTAAATGAGTTTCGTTCTGCTAATGAAATTATTGATGTATTTGAAGATAAGATAGTTATTACTGCACGTAAATTACATATGTGGGGTAATGGTCTTTAGAAATTAATTTTCTAGTTTAAGTTATATTAGATTATTTTTGGATTACACTGACGTATAGAGGTAGTGTAATCTAAAGGTTTAGTATGAAATCTGTAGTTTTTCTTCTTATTTTTTTTGTAACTCTTTTGCATACATCACAAAAATTACCTGATTTTCTTTCAAATGGAGAATTGTCTGCAAAAATAAAATATTACTATATTGAAACTAATAAAAAATTTGAATCTCATGAAGTAACTTCTTCTCACTCTCATGCTGTGGGAATGCAAATAAATTACATTACACCACAAATATATAATATTAAACTCCATTCTACTCTTATGACAACACAAGGCTTTTTATTACCAAAGAGTGTTGAAAGCTCAACTCTTGCTCAGGATAATGGGCGACGAGGTTATAACCCTACTAAATCTTTTGGTGTCATCGCCGAGTTTAATTTGAATTACGAAGATGATAATGTTAATGTATGGTATGGACGAAAAGTAATTACAACTCCTATGATTGGAGCTAAGGAAGTTAGAATGCTCCCCTCGTCTGTTTACGGTACAAGTTCAACATTTTTTGTTAATGATACCACGGCGGTTACACTCTCCTACATAGAAAGTTTTAAACAACGTTCTTCTAATGACTTTATTAATATTGTTAAACATGCATTGGGAGAAGATACGCAAAGTATTATTGGTAAAGATGAACAAAGTGTTGTTCTCGTAGATATTTTACATGTAGACGATATCTATACTCTTCATCTTAATAATCTATATTCAGAAAATTTTATAAATAGTGCTTATCTCGAATTACGGTATAAAAATGATTTTTATACTTTAGAAGGACAAGTGGTTTCTCAAAAAAGTATAGGTAATGCAGACAAAAATCTTGATAAAGTTGATTCGGTGACAAAAGGTAATAAAATTAATTCGAATGCTATTGGTATACGAAGTATATATACTTACAAAGAGAGTAGTATTGATATCGGTGGATGTCAGCCTAGTTGTCCAAGTTAAGTACTTAAACAGTACCACCTTTTCTAACTCGATTTTGTATTCATAACTTTATCAGTAATATTATTTACCTTTGCTTTATTTGGATTTAAATGCACCTCTTTAATAAAAGACCAATTACGAGTATCACCGCTCCACCTATTGGGATTTTTAGCTTTAGCTTTTTCATACACCACACTTCTTGCTTTTAATATTTG
>Ga0233442_1000387_pt1 | contig 46632 bp, 40 predicted proteins | sample SI_123_September_3_FD_182789 | JGI IMG/M metagenome (GOLD analysis project Ga0233442, IMG submission 182789) | Seawater microbial communities from Saanich Inlet, British Columbia, Canada - SI_123_September2016_150_MG | ecosystem: Environmental > Aquatic > Marine > Inlet | place: Canada: British... | reverse complement strand
GACTCTTTATCCAAAAGTGGCTGAATATTTAAACTATTAAAAACAGCTTCAGAATATTGTTGAAGCTGATGAGCGACGATTTCTGTCATGGTTGCATGTGACGAAAAGACCTCATCACTCCAGCGATAGATAATTGAGGTTGTAGTTAATGCGATACCACTAATTACTACAATCATAGTTAGGATAATTAGGGCAGTCTTCAGTCTGGTAGTTATGTTTTTCATATTTGTGTTAAGTAAGCATACATGTGTGTGCTAAAACCGAACACAAATTAATTGAATCAAAGTAATTTCCAAGATAAGAATTAATCAACTTAATCAGCTGTAGGTCAATGCTACCAAGGCTTTGAAAGTCTTTTTTAATGACATCGGAATTGTGGCCTACTAATTGCCATAATTAGGTTTTAAAACAAGAAAAACAATCAGCTTCAGTCGGTTCCACTTTAGTGAAAGGAACAAGCTGAAATTAACAAAGGAGAGAAGGAAAAATGAAAAAAGCTACTATTTACTATGTCATGTTAGTACTTCTGGCAGCGTTTTCATTTGTTGCAGCCCAAACATCTGGTGGTAAAGCTGCTGATACGAATGATGACAGAGCCATGAATTGGCCTGGTGGATCAACTATTGCCCGCGCAGCGAACGATGACCTCATGTTAGTTTATGGAACAGTAGCTAGTGATGGCACAGATTCACTAGTGTACTCAGTATCTTATGATGATTTCTTAGGCGCATGGGATACACCAGTCGTGGTTGGAACTGGAACGGGTGGAGGTCGGGTAAAAAGTCATGCAAACGTTGTGGCTGATGCCAGTAATAACTTTCATGCAGCTTGGGCTAGCAGCTATAATATCGTACACTCAATGAATGATGGTTCTGGGTGGTCTACTCCTGTTTCTGTAACAGGAACTGCTACACCATGGGACACACTTAATGCTGCCCATACTGCAATTAGTATTGATAGTAATGGTGATCTCTGGGTTGCATTTAGTACAGCCTGGGAAGCCGATGACGCAAGCGAGTGGTGCTATGCAAGTAAGAGTACAGATAATGGTGCCACCTGGAGTACTCCTGTCACACTATTTAGTGATTCACTATCTGGAGAGATGGGTGGTACCTTGGGATATGTTCATTTAGCCACAGGTCCTGGGGGAAAAGTTGGGGTCAGTACACGCGTACCCAAAAGAAATGGTTATTATAATGCCATTTTTCAGGAGTATGACGGCACAAATTGGGGTCCTTCCGAATTCCTGACAGCTCATAGCGGAGAAATGGTTTTTGCAGATACCGTAGATATTTATCAGCTTTCATTTACCTACGATGCCGCAGGGAATCGTCATTTTGCCTTTTACACAGACGAAAAAGATCATGATGATCTACTTGATGGCCAAATTTACTACACAAAAAAATCAGTAGCTGATGTATGGTCAAGCCCTGTGAAGCTTACCAGCTTTCCAGGTGGAGCAGCCGATTACCCGACTATCAGAGCTGGTGGGAATGATGATCTCTACGTAGTATTCTTTGCGACAGGTAATGATGGGCTTCGACGTATCTATGGTGTTAATTCAGCAGATTTAGGAACAACATGGACCAGTCCGTATCAGTTGAGCGATGACTCAACGCAGCCTTTAGCTGCTCGGCCACCATCCATGAGTCAAACCATTGGAACTGCTGGTGCTGATATTGCCTGGTTAGAACCTGATTCAACAGCAACAGGAGGTTATGGTATTTATTATGGGCTCCTGACAAAGGCAGTTGTTAGTATAGAGAAAGTTGAAAAACCGGTAACAGCATACCTATTACGCAATTATCCAAATCCATTCAACCCTTCCACAACGATTGAATTTGGTATTAGCGAAGTGGGGAATGTTAGATTGTCTATCTACAATTCCTTAGGGCAGGAAATTACTCAATTGGTTAACCAGAAAATGGACATTGGCATTTATAAAATGACTTTTAATGCCAGTCATCTTGCTTCAGGTGTATACTTTTATCGCCTGGACACAGGTTCGCAGACGATAACCAATAAACTACTATATCTTAAGTAGGCGATTTATCCACCAGGTCAATTTTATACAATTGATTTGATGGGGGTTAATTTTATTCCAAGAGGGCGGTGCAAGCTGTATCGCCCTCAATGGAATGATCTAAGAGTAAGTTCGCACTTGAAACTTAATAAAGGCAGCGGAGTGTCACGATGACAGGTAGTAAAAGTAAGTATTGCCAAAAATTATTTATCCTAACTTTTCTTTTTAGTTCTCTATTGTTTGGAGGGAACACAGGAAAAATTGTTGGGAAAATAACTGATAAAGGTACTCAAGAGCCTCTTTATGGTGCGAATATAGTTATTCTAGGAACTGAATGGGGAGCTTCTTCTGATGAGGCTGGTCATTTCTTTATTAATAATGTGCCACCTGGAGTGTATACCCTGCGTGGTATGATGATTGGCTATCGTGGACAGGATCTCGTTGATGTGCTCATTAAAACTGATTTAACAACAGAAGTTAACATTGCTTTAGATTTTAGTACCATCGAGGGTGAAATAGTTACTGTTGTTGCACAACGCCCCTTGGTAGACAAAGATATTACAGCCAAAAGATCAATCATGTCCGGAGCCGATATAGCAGAAAAATCACCTGTTACGACAGTGGATGATGCGCTGGCCACACAAGCAGGATTTGTGGAAGATGAAAATGGAAATTTACACCTTCGTGGTGGACGTAGTGGTGAAGTATCCTACTATGTCGATGGTATACTTGTAAAAGATCCAATTGGTGGTGGATTGGGCGCCGGAATAGACATTAATTCAGTTAGCGAGCTGTCAATTCTCACCGGTGGTTTTAACGCAGAATACGGTGAAGCTATGAGTGGTATTGTCAATATCACCACCAAAGATGGTGGGCGCAAACTGGAAGGAAAATTCCAGTATGACTCAGATATTTTGAATGAGTCACCCTATCAACAGAAAGACTGGCTGTTGGAATCCCCGCTGGTCGATGGTTTGAATGAAGAAGAAGAATTGGAATATCTGGATGCAGTAAGATATTACAGTTCAGAAGATGATTCTGTTGGAATATCAAGGTACAAACATATGAGTGTTCTTGATCACCCATACGTAGAAGACAAGATCTTGATACCTGTGCTAGGCCGTTTTAGTGGAAGTCTGTCAGGACCGATTCCTCTCTTGAAAAAAATATCCTTTTTTGCCTCTGGATTTCATGACAACCACAACTCTTATCTACCTAATGGCTACACAATTGAAAATCAATTATTTGGGAAACTGACCTATAAGTTTTCATCTACCATGAGTTTAGCGATTAATTCTCAAATAACCTCACGCTACAATATGGGCTATTCGCACTATTATAAATACATACCACCGGAGACCAATGAGCTGACCGATTCTCTAAACTACAATTCAAAATTAAGGGGTGAACAAGATTTAACCTCGGTGGAAACGAATCGAATGGTTGTTACCTGGAAACATGCCCTCAGCAGTAAGACATTTTACACATTACATTTTCAACAACTGAAACGGCATGCAGATCAGAATATTCCTGACAAGAATGTACCATATGACCCAGAATCTGGTGCTTTAATTGATACGGTTGCATCCGAATATACTAAGATGAGCTATATCTTTGGAACTGAGAGTGACTTCCGCGGAGGTGATGCCCGTTTTTGGTATCGAGAAGAGACTACTACACTGAATGTTAAGGGTGATATAACTAGCCAGGTTACGCCAGTGCATCAGCTTAAGGCCGGTTTTGATTTGAAACAACATGATCTCTTCCGCCATGCGCTTAGTGACCCTTGGCCAGGAGCATTCCGACATAGACCAGAATTGTATGATCGTCAACCTCAGGAGACAGCATTTTATTTCCAGGACAAAATGGAATTTGATTTCATGGTTCTAAATCTGGGTCTTCGCTATGATGCTCTTATGGTCAATGATCAATATTGGTCAGATATTGGCGATATTCAGGAAACAGTTTCGGTTGATAATGGTGACGGTACAACGACTTCAGCATTCCAATTCAAAGAAATGAATGATGTGCCATTGCGTTATAAGATCAGTCCCAGAATTGGCTTGGCACATGTGGTTACTGATAAGCTGGTTTTTCATTTCTCATATGGTCATTTTTTCCAGAATCCTGATTTCTATCACCTGTATCGTAATGATAACTCGCTGGCAAACATGGAAGAATCTGATGCGATTATTGGTAATCCGGGCTTAAAACCTCAGAAAACTGTGGCCTTCGAATTTGGAGGAAAATACCAAGTCAGTGATAACCTGGCTCTGGATTTTTCCAGTTTCTATAAAGATATTCGTGATTTGACATCTACAAAATACTACTCTCGTCAGCCCTACAATTATACTGTGTATATCAATGAAGACTATGCTCGAATCCAGGGATTTGATATCAGTGTGAAGCATCGCGCCGGCCGGTTTATAAATTCCAGTGTACATTACACATACAGTTTGGCGCAGGGCTCTGGATCTGATCCGCTAGCTGGATACTATTTCCGTGAAGGAGATGCACATTTGCGACCCAAGCGTGAATTCTATCTCGATTTTGATAGAGCTCATGACTTTTCTGCCAATGTTGATCTACGTTTTCCGGATAGCTATAGAATCCGACCGTTGGCAAATTTTGGCATTAACGTACTCTATCAGATGGCCAGTGGATTACCCTACACACCCAGCTACAGCGGTGCGTTAAGTATTGATATCAACTCTGAACGGAAAGCCGCCACTAATTCGCTGGATATGCGTATTGATAAGGCATTTGTTTTTGGTGGAAATAGAATGGTGATCTATTTGAAAGGCACCAATATGCTGGATCATCTGAATGTGCGTAATGTATGGTCGGCAACTGGAGATCCCTGGTGGGGAGGACCTGCTAATTATCGAAGTAATGATCGTCAAGCTAATCCGACAAATATTGGCCCACGTAGAGATATTCGCCTGGGTATGTATATAAAATTCTAAACTGACAATGTATGAGGTAGAAAAGTGAATATTTTTCGATTTAAGCATATAAGTATACTTTCCGTTCTTCTGATCATTGTCGGTACTTCAATGATTGCTCAGGAAATTGATGATGTATCCCTGGCACCAAAAAAACCATGGTACTCTTCGTTTAAGCTGAAAAAACCTGCTGGTCGTATTGATGAAGCTATTGGCGTCATGAATAAGGGTATACTAAATAACTTAACCATGAATTATGGGCAGATTTCTGATACGCGTCTGGAAGATCCAGGTAATAATCCAACGAAAGATTTCTATAATTTCCGTTATCCCAAGACCGAACCCTATGGGTCGATGGTGGATGATTATGCCATTCTTTTTGCTGTGGAAAAAAATTCCAAGAATGGCGACAATGGGAATGTAATTGATGGATTCTCTGCCAATGGTAATGAGGATTGGATCGCTAAAGATGGGAGCCTCGGCGCCACCCATTACGATGGAAGCGGGAAAGATGAGATGTTGAAATACGTCGATGGGACAACCCCTTATCTTGCCCATAGTGACATCCCGGTTACCTGGCCTGTAGATGGTACAGGAGAGCATTTCTGGCCAGGATACTTCCGACGAGATCCTGAAACAGGTAGTGTCTATGATGGCGAATTTGTCTCAGATCGTGATGTATACGGTGTGTATACGGATGCAAGTAATGTTCAAGGTGATGTATTGGGAATCGAAATTGAACAAATGGCTTATTGTTATGGCAGATCATATGCAGAAGATTTTCAATTTTATGAATTTTTTATCCATAATACCAGTTCCTCAACGATTGACAGTGCCTGGTTTGGGATGTACTTAGATCCCGATTGTAGTGACTATGGTCAGGAAACCTTGATTTCGCCATCCGGCTATGGTATGACCGATCAATACCCAATAATATTTAATCGTGATTTTGACGGCGATATTGGAGCTACAAATGTCCCCAATAATGCTGGACGCTTGGAAGATATGGACTTTGGGATGATTATTTTGGAAACACCAAACGATTTGGGCGTGACGGATTTTCATTACTATGTAGATACAGGTCCAACTGATGATGAAGAACTATGGCCAATCATAAGCAGTAATCCCAATGATCCAGACATTGCATTGTCAAAAAGTGATTATTTTCATGGATCTAATCCTAAACTGGATGACCTGTCGACCATAACAGCTCCTAGCGACTATGTATATATCATTGGTACGGGTCCCTTCAATATTGCACCTGGAGATACTATTAAGTTGACCATTGCTGTGCTTGTTGGTGATACTGATGAAGATTTTATTAAAAACAGTGAGATGGCTATCAGTATGTTTGAAGCTGGATTTGTTGGGCCATCGGCACCTCCAGGGCCAAAACTACGTGCTGTACCAGATGATCAATCCGTGACGCTCTACTGGGATAACAGTCCAGAATTAACACCTGACCCAGCATCAGGTGAATTGGATTTTGAAGGCTATAAGATCTATCGAAGTGAAGATGGCGGAGTTACCTGGGGTGAAGAACTTAAAGACTACCAAGGAAATATCATCGGCTACATTCCCATGGCTCAATATGATAAAGACAATAGTGTCAAGGGGACTGATCCGCTTACTCCCGCAAATTATTTAGGGGGAAATACCGGGTTAAAATATTCTTTTGTAGATAATACGGTACTCAACGGAATTACATATTCCTATACGGTAACATCCTATGATAAGGGAGACCCCACCAATAATATTTCATCTTATGAGAGCGCTAAGGGAACAGGTGCCGCAGAGAAGAACTTTGTAGACGCGATTCCAGCTCCCAGTCCTATTGGCTATACACAAGGAGAAACTAGTGAAGTAGAGTGGGTCTCTGGAATTGGGAATGGAACTATTAGCTTCGATATCATTGATCCGGGACAATACATTCAGTATAAGTCCGATAATGGTTTTACGGTAGATCCAAGTTTTAAGATCATGTTTGATGGATTCCCTGCAACCAGTTTTTCAATCCTGGATGCTTCTACCAATACTGTGTTAAAAGAAGATATGGCTATCAATTTTGGCTCTATCAGTATCATTGAAAGTATTGGTCTTGGAATAGAAATAGAAACAACCCAGGAGATTGGGACTATCTATTCTGTTGAGGACGAAACAGGGAAAGATTTATTTTTTCCAGCCAGTTTGGATAATACTGGATCATGGGGAACTACTGTAACTAATGTTGCATCTTCTTCCCCGGAATCAAGAGTCCAGGATTACGAGATCAGGTTTACGGACATAGGATCCTGGGTTTACACCCTAAACCAGACTCAGCCGTTGGCCATGCATTGGGTCCCGTTTGAAGTTTGGCGGGTTGGCCCTGATGAGCTTCAAATTATTGGTGTCTCGAAGGACAAAGATGCTGACGGGGCTTTTAGCGTGGGTGATGATATCTATGTTTGTGATGTGCCCTATCCTGCTAGTACACCCGCCGCAGGAGACTCTCTCAAAGGCTTTGATCCAGTCGGGTTCTTCCCAGGGAAATGGCCGATGAAATTAGTTTATTCTCTTTCAGGCGCATCGGGAAACCTGCCTGTCTCAGGACAGAAAACTACCATTTCCTACCACTCAGCTTATTCAGATGGATCAGGCTTTGACACTACATCTAGCTATTCACTGGGAGACGTGCTTTCCTTTAGCATGAGTGATCCAATTATAGACAATAGTAAAGAGCCTGAAGCGCTCGCTGATATCAAGGTTGTCCCCAATCCCTACATTGTTTCTTCTCTCTTTGATCCCATGGAGAACGTAAGTAGTGTCAAATTCATGTATCTACCAGAGGTCTGCGATATACAGGTTTTTACCATGAGCGGTACAAAGGTGAAAGAAATCAACCATACTGATGGTACTGGAATTGAGAACTGGAACTTGACCAACACTTTTGGACAGCAAATCTCATATGGTGTGTATTATTATCTTATTTCTACTCCCGGGGGTGATCAAACAACCGGCAAACTAGCAATCATACGGTAGGGAGAATTATCATGAAAATACAAAATAGAATGATGGGTCTTCTGGTATTATTGATTGTTATCACCCTCCCGTTAAATATTACCGGAGAAGAATTTCGTAAGGTAGGTACTTCAGCCGCACAGTTTTTGAAAGTAGGAGTTGGTGCTCGTGCTCTAAGTATGGGTGGCGCCTTCGAATCAGTTGCCGATGATGCCTCTGCTGTTTACTGGAACCCGGCTGGTATCACAAATGTGCAGAGGACCTCCTGGACATTTACACATACCAATTGGCTGGTAGATACAGGACATGATTTTAGTGCTTTAGTATTACCTCTGGATGGTAGTTCATTTCTCGGGTTTAGTATTAATGCTATGACAGTTGGTGATGAAGAAATCACCACGGAGAGCAACCCTACTGGAACAGGGCAATATTGGAATGCACAGGGTCTGGCTGGAGGAATTACATATGCCAGGCGAATGACCAATCGATTTTCATTGGGCACTACAGTGAAATTTGTCACCGAGAGAATCTGGAATGAATCAGCTACTGCTATGGCAATTGACATTGGTACTTATCTGGATACCCAATACAAAGGCATTGTTATTGGTATGGCATATACGAATTTTGGTAACAATATGCAGTTGACTGGCCGTGACCTGATCCGTGAATATGATCCTAATGAAGCCAATTCTCTAAACGCAAATGTTGATACACGTCTACATACAGAGCCATGGCCATTACCGACCAACTTCACGATTAGTACTGCTGTTGAGCTAATGGGCAAAGGTGATCGCTTCATTGAATCAAATGAGAATCGTTTGACCATCGCAGTCAACGGGACACACCCTAATGACGATAGTGAAAAACTCAATGTGGGTGGCGAGTTTGCCTTTCGTGAGATGCTCTTTCTCCGAGGAGGTTATAGTAGCGGATACGATCTATCCCAATTTTCATATGGCGCAGGATTGAAACTGAATATATACGGTCGTTTTCTGACCATCGATTATGCATATGCTCCTTTTGGCGATTTTGCAGATATCCAAACCTTTTCCCTTAGTTCAGATTTCTAAATAATATGAAATCATGCTGCCCATGAATCCTGAACTAATTGCTTTAATTGCCATGATGGCCTTATTTGCCATCGCGGTATTTGTTGGCAAATTCCCAATTGGAATATCCCTGATGTTTGCCTCATTTGCAGGTGCTTTACTCACTGGATATGGCATACCATTGCGGCATCTCGTGGAAGGAAGTATTTCTTATCTTGATCCTATCTTGATAATCGTAACAGCCATGATATTTATGGAAATTATCAAGGAAACAGGTGCTTTAGGTGAAGCCAGCCGACTTATTGTCCATTATTTACATCCCTATCCATTTATGTTTTTCGTTGCCGTAACAATCTTTATCATGCTTCCGGGAATGATTACAGGTCTTTCGACTGCATCTGTACTTACTACTGGTGCAGTGGTTGCTCCAGCCTTGATAGCTTATGGTATTCCTAAACTAAAAACAGGTAGTATTATCGCTATGGCTGCGCTCTTTGGGATGATCGCACCGCCCATTAATGTGCCAGCCATGATTATTGGAGGGGGAGTTGACATGCCATATATTGGTTTCGAGTTGCCCCTGCTTTTTGCCACCCTACCGCTGGCATTCTTTACCACCTTTTCCATTGCTAAACCACATACAAGCAAAGGAGAGCGTAAGGATATAGGTGCTAAGTTTACTAAACTATCTACAGAGATACATCGTTTCAGACTCTTTTTTCCAGTCCTCGTTCTGGTAATCTTGATGGCACTCTCACGAATTATTCCTAATGATTTTACATCAATGGGCTTACCTTTGATCTTTGTTGTATCCAGCCTGTTTGCGTTTCGTTCTGGTCGTTCATTTAACTATTGGAAAGTCGCTCAAACTGCTGTCAATAAAGCCATGCCTGTTATGGGAATTCTAGTTGGTATTGGAATGTTCATTCAAATTATGAGTCTCACAGGTGTGCGGGGCTTTCTTATCGTAAATATTGTTCAAATACCATCCTATTGGCTGTATCTGGCAATTGCAGTATCTCTACCGCTATTTGGAGCTATTTCATCCTATGGAGCATCTTATGTCCTGGGTGTTCCATTTCTGCTTGCCTTGTTGGGACGGAATGAGATTGTGGTTGCTTCAGCAATTACACTGATTGCCAGCCTGGGTGACATGATGCCTCCCACAGCCCTGGCTGGCATTTTCGCTGCTCAAGTTGTAGATGAGCCAAACTATTTTAAGATTTTAAGAATTTGTGTGCCCTATATCATCATTACGGCTATTTATGGAGTAATGATGATAATCGGGGCTAACTGGCTAGCTAAATATTTAATTGTGTGAGTCTAGTATGTTGAAATTGATCTATATAGGAATTGCAGCTATCGTCCTCATCTTGACAGGGAGAGATCTATTCTCTGAGGAGAAATGGAAAATGCAATTGACTCACTTAATTGTTTTAATTCCGCTAATTTTAAGAGTGTTGCAGATAAAATGAGTATACTCAAAATTCACTGGGTTAGATTTCTCATTCTGATCTGTGCAGTATCAATATCGGCTTATGTAGGTAATCAATTCTTATCCATGCATATACCTGATCCCATTTATCCAAATGAGTGTAGAAAAGCTCAATTAAGTGACTATTTCAGCGATTTAGCCGGTACAGCTGGGGATACTGACGTCTATCTGTTTGAAGGTGAACAAGAGGGTGCAACTGCGCTTATTCTTGGAGGCACACACGCCAATGAACCTGCCGGATACATTACTGCTGTTTGTCTGGTTGAGAATATTGATGTTGAAATAGGTCGGTTAATTATTCTGCCTAGAGCAAATAATAGTGGCTTTACTCACAATGATCCTCAAGAAGGCAATCCTCAGCGCTTTAAAATTGAGACCCAAATGGTGAACGTTGGTTTCGTTATGGATCAAGGTATACAAACTCTATTGATCAATGGCCAGACCCGGATGTCTATGAGCATTACCCTTCCGGTCAAAGACTGTCTGGAGGAGAGACGCGAAATTTGAATCGTTCTTATCCTGGCAGACCCGATGGAAGCATGACGGAAAAGATCGGATATGCTATTATGCAACTTCTCAAGCAGGAGCGGGTTGATATCGCTTTGGACATGCACGAAGCTTCACTTGAGTACCCGGTTATTAATGCTGTTGTTGTTCATCAGCTAGCCTTTGATATCGGTGCTGAAGCAGTAATGTATCTACAGATGGAAGACATCCATTTTAATCTGGAACCATCCCCAGAAAGTTTCCGTGGTCTTTCTCATAGGGAATGGGGTGATGGTCTTGGAATTCCAGCACTTCTAATGGAATCAGCAAATCCTTTACAGGGTCGCTATCATGGGAAGGTATCCCCTGATATCGTAGTAACAGGTAAAGATAAATACAATCTTCAAGCTGCAAAAAGTGGCTTGATTGAGGTAGACTATCCAGATGGTGGAATACCATTAAATCTTCGTGTAGCTCGACACATGGCTGGTTTGGCCACTATTATAGATGGTTGGAATAGCAATAATCCAGAAAATACAATTTCAGTGAATAATCTCCCACTATACGATGAAATTAACGATCGTGGTATTGGGGCTTTTTTAAAATAATTAACAAGGAGTTTATACTATGTTAGGGAAAAATAAAATCATAATAATAACCTTATCCACTATGCTGCTGATTTCCAGTTTGGTAGCAGGTGAATTCAAAGCGGAACAACCAATCTTAATTACCACAGCGGGACAAAGTGCTGATGTTCTAATGGTGAAAGTTTTGGCCAAGAAGGCAGGACTGGATTTTACCGTAGACAAACTTGCCACGTCAGCGAGTCTGGGGAAAGCCAAGTCACTAATTATCGTTACTGGAGGAAGTACCAAGGGCTTAGGAGCGGCGAAAATCGATAAGGATGATGAGATTAGTCGTATTCAGACTTTAATAGCAGCAGCTAAGAAGCAGAACATTCCAATTGTTACAATGCATATAGGTGGCAAAGCTCGACGCGGTAGCCTATCAGATGAGTTTAATTCAGTTGCGTCTCAAGCAGGTTCATGCCTGGTTGTGGTTGAAGGTGGAAATGAAGATGGCTATTTCACTAAAGTAGCTGAAACGAATGAGGTACCACTGATAATGATTAAGAAAATCATCGAAGTGAAATCTGTACTAGCAAATATCTTTGGACCTGAGAAGAAATAGGTTTGGTTAATTCCTGATGGACCGGAGCAATGTTGTGAGAAATATTAATAAATCTCTACTGATTATAATTGTTTCAGCTCTTCTTGTGGGCTGTGCCCATTGGACTTCTCAACCAGTCCAAGAATCTGGAGGGATGGTTGTTGCTGCGCACCCTGTTGCCGCAGAATTTGGCTATGAGATCCTACTGTCAGGTGGTAATGCTATTGATGCTGCTGTAGCTACTGCTATAGCACTGGGTGTAGTTGAACCACACGCCTCTGGATTCGGGGGTGGTGGAGGCATGCTTATATATTTGGACGATACAAAAAAGCTGACCTACATCAATTATTATCCACGTGCCAGTACACTCATTCCAGAATATTTTGATTCTAAGCAGGATGGTCAATCAGCAAAAGCTGTTCTCGTCCCGGGAACTGTATCAGGCTTGTCTATGGCATTGGAAAAATATGGAACCATGAGTTGGCAAGAGATTCTTGAGCGCAGTATTGAGAAATTACGTCAAGGATTTGTCGTGGATGATCATTTCAACAAGGTTATCCTTGATTCATACGAGATTTTGACGGACTACCCAGAGACCGAGGCCATTTTTCTAAATGAGATGATGCCTTATGAAGTCGGAGATACCTTAGTTAATGAACATGCACTACATACACTCCGAATGTTAGCAAATGAAGGTCCTAGAGCATTTTATACTGGAGAAATAGCTGATTCGATTGTGGCTGTTATGGTCAGACAGGATGGACTAATTCGGAAAGCAGACCTTGAGTCATATCAAGCTATTGAGATGGCACCAGTTTCCAGTGATTATCGAAATCATCACATAGTATCTTCAGCTCCACCACAATCAGGAGTAACTCTCCTGGAGATATTGAATATTCTTGAGCAGAAGAATCTAAGTGAAATGGGTATATATTATGAACATGATAGCACTCTGCACTTAATGGCGGAAGCGATAAAAGTTGGTTATGCTGATCGTCGTGAATACCTCGGAGACCCAGCTTTTTCAGAGGTCCCAGTATCAACCTTGTCTAATGATGATTATGCGAGAAATAGATTTGAAGCTATTAATATGGGGGCATTGTCAAACTCAGATTCGACAGCAACTTCTCCTGGATCAATTGACACTTTTAAGGGGGAGCCCCGCGACGACCCAAATGGAAGTACAACTCATATTTCGGTGATTGATAAAAAGGGTAATGCAGTATCATTAACCCAGACAATAAGCTACTATTGGGGTTCTGGGATCAGTGTCGGTGGCTTTCTGTTAAATAATGCAATGACCAGCTTCTCTAGGAATGACGGACCTAATTCAATAGCATCAGGCAAACAACCTCGCAGCACGATTTCCCCCTCTTTTATTTTTAAGGACAAGCAGTTATATGCGGTTGTGGGAACACCAGGCGGCGGTCGTATACCAGGTACCATGACAGAAGTAGTGACAAGTCTAATTGATTTTGGAGCCAATGCGGAGCAAGCCAACAATGCCCCCCGATTTCACAGCACTGATAATTCTCAAAAATTGCGAGTAGAATCTCGCTTTGACCAAGCATTATTGGATCAGTTAAGGTTAAAGGGGCATGTCATCGAAACCATGGATGACATGGATAGTTACTTTGGAGGGGTTCACTTAATTGTCATTGATCCAGAGACAGGTGAATTGCAGGGAGCTGCTGATCCACGGCGCTCTGGTGTAGTAGTTGGAAAATAGCAGAGACTCCTGAATGCTAAAAACAAGGGAAACATTACTGGTGAGGACTCTGGGCGTATTGGTGCTCATCCAGCTGGTAAGCAACTGTACCACCGGAAACCCACAATATCTAACACCTGAAGCCAAGGAAATACAATCCTCATACTTCCATTCCAGTGAATATATAGACGGTCTGATGCTCTCTGGGACAATCAATGAAACACCACTATTTCGTTTTCAGGGAGATGAGACTGGACCAGCTGTACTGATTATCGGCGGTACACACGGCAATGAGCCAGCTGGATTTGAAGCAGCCCATCGCTTGGTAAAACAATTTTCAGATTCTCCACCGAAAGTGGGGGAAGTCTTTATTGTTCCAGAGGCGAATAAAATAGCTGATCAAAAACATAACAGACGAATTAAGGCACCTAGAGGTGTCGATATTGAAATGGGTAATCTAAATCGTTGTTACCCTGGTAATTCACATGGTTTACCCATGGAAAAAATGGCCTTTGAACTCACAACGCTCATAAAAATACACGATATCGATGTTGTAATAGATTTGCACGAAAGTCCTGTATTCCATTTAGAATATGTTGAAGCGAATAGTCAATATCACGGTTTAGGTCAGACCTTGATCTATACCCCGAATGAAGAGGCATCCTGGATAGCTTTAGTACTGATTGATGAAATGAATGAAACTATTCCAGCAGGTCTTGAACAATTTTCTTTAGCTGCTGGACCAGTTCAACATAGCGCAGCCTGGTCAGCAGGAGAATTCTTTGGTATCCCTGGTTTCACAACTGAGACCTGTAAAAAATTGCCCCTCGAAACAAGAATAGATTATCAACTAAAGATGGTCGGTATCATTTTACGGGAAGCTGGTATCTCCCCTTAAATCGTGAAAGTTGTTATTCTGGGGGACATTTATTCAATTGAAATTCAGGAAAAAAATAATGTGGTATAAAGTGTATCGAAATTTCATCTGGCATCAAGTCCTGGTCCTGTGTGTTGCACCAATTATTATATTTGCCCAAACCGTTACCTCAGAGCAAGGCATGGTTGCCAGTGCAAACCCACTCGCAACTCAGGCAGGTGTTGAAATACTGAAGATGGGCGGAAATGCTGCAGATGCTGCAGTTGCAGTTGCCTTCAGTCTGGGGGTTGTAGAGCCAAATGCCAGTGGGGTTGGTGGAGGTGGATTTCTTCTTTATTCAAATGCTAGAAAAGATAAAGTGACAATGCTGGATTTTCGAGAAACAACACCAGCCAATTTCGATGTATCAAAACTGTACAGTAAGGCAGGGGAAGACTTCCTTACCAATAACTCGAGCATTATGGCTTTTGGTGTGCCAGGGACAGTTTCTGGTCTGTTAAAACTACACAGACAGGAAGGAGTGCTAGATATAGCTGAAGTCCTTCAGCCTGCAATCAAATACGCCAGAGATGGTTTTGTAGTGAGTGAGAAATTTGCTGATATGATTATGTCTAATTATGAAAAAATATCAATGAACGAGGGCACTTCAGATCATTTCTTGATTGATGGCTTACCCGCCATGGAGGGAGAGCTGGTCAAGAATGAAGAACTGGCTAAGTGCTATGAAGAGATAGCAGAAAAAGGCATGAAGGGATATTACAGTGGGGAAATAGCTGCATCCATAGTAAATACTGTTCAGGAATATGGTGGATCCTTATCAATAAGAGACCTGAAAAAATACAAAACCCAAAAAAAGAAACCAGTATCAGGTAATTATCGGGGCTACAAAATATTTTCGGCACCGGCACCGGCTGGTGGAACTCAAGTCATTCAATTACTTAGTATCCTTGAAAATTATGACATAAGAAAGTACAAACCGGGAGATGCTGAGTATTTACATCTTATCGCAGAGGCCATGAAAATGGTTTATCTGGACAAAAGTGCAATTATGGGAGACCCAGCCTTTGTTGATGTTCCTGTTGATCGGATATTGAGTAAATCCCACATTGAATTTCAAAGTAGCTTAATTGATCCATCAGAAGCCAAGTTTGATTATAAATATTCTCTCCCCTTTGAAGAAGAATCTGGCAGCACTACCCATCTTTCAATTATTGACAAAGAAGGAAATATGCTCGCTTTAACGCAAAGCATTAACCATTGGTTTGGGACAGGAATATCAGATCAAAGATACGGAATTCTCTTAAATGATCATTTGAAGGACTTTGCGAAAGATGAAAATTCTCCAAATGCGCTGGAACCTGGGAAACGCCCCGCCAGTAGTATAGCACCCACACTGATTCTAAAGGGTAATGAGCCATTCCTCTCTATTGGAACACCGGGGGCAACACGGATTATCTCTGCTTTGGTACAGATTATCGTGAATATCATCGATTTTGAGATGGATATTGATGAAGCAATAGAGGCTCCCAGGATTCACGCTATTGGGGACAAGTTATACCTAGAGAATAGGTTCTCAGAGTCGACCCAAGACACATTAATATCGCTCGGTCACAAACTCGTAATAAAGGGTGCCTACTCTAACTATTTTGGTGGTGCTCAGGGCGTTATGATGGACTCTGAAAATTCCACCTTGAGGGGTGGCGCTGATTCTCGCAGAGATGGCAATGTGTTGGGCTATTAGAAGGATATTATCATGAAAAAAATACTATTAGTGTCGATTCTCATATTTTCTGCAATTCTGTTATTTAGCTGTGCCACAAGTCCTCATGAGAAACCGACTGAGGATCCTTTGAATTATTTTTTCAAAAAGGATTCAGTGGTGATTCTGGTAACTGATTCCGGTCTTGGTGGACTTTCAGTTGCGGCTAATGTTGTAAAACGGATGGATTCGCTGGGTGTTTTTAGCTCTGCCCAAGTCATCTTCTTCAATGCCCAACCAAGTAAAGAACAAGGCTACAACTCAATGAAGACTGCAGAGCAGAAGATAGCGGTCTTTAATAGTGCTCTTGAGGCCATGGCGACTAATTTTAAACCTGATATCCTATTAGTAGCTTGTAATACACTTTCAGTGCTTTATGACTATACGGAGTTTAGTAAAAGTAATTCAATCCCGGTAATTGGAGTTGTTGAAGCTGGAGTAAAGCTCATGGGTGATGCAAAGCAGAAAAATGAGAATGCCTCTATCTTGCTCTTTGCTACAAGAACAACAGTTAATCAAGATTCGCACAGGGAGGGTTTGGCAAAATTGGGATTAGACCCAAAACAGGTTATCACACAATCCTGCCCGAGTCTGGCGGGCGCGATAGAACGAGGAACCCAAAGCACCGAAACAGATAGTCTGGTTGAACTGTACACAAAAAATGCTATTGCAAATCTTCCAGAAGGAACCGATGAGGTCTATGTCAGCCTGAATTGTACTCACTACCCATATATTAAAGACTTATTTAGTAAAAAAATTGAGAGTGAAGGCTTAAGTGTGGCAGAGGTCCTTGACCCAAATCCATATATGGCAGATATATTGTTTCCGGAAAAATATGTAAACAGAATTTCTGATCCTGAAGTCACTGTTTATGTCCTATCCCAACCAGTGTTGGATGATGACCGAATAGCCTCAATTGGACCTCTGATCAAAAAGATGTCACCAATCACTGCGGAAGCATTGGAGAATTGGGATTTTGATCCTCAATTCTTTGAGTGGGAGTCAATCGTAAATGCTGAGTGACACAGGCATAAAATCTACTTGATGGGATCATGACTTTTATCCTGATATTACCATTAATACTGATTGCAGCTCTGGTGCTGGAAAAACTATGGCATAAAAGCAGAATTGGTCGAATCCCATTGAGAGTATCAGTAAATGGAACCCGGGGGAAATCATCTATAACTGAATACATCGTGGCTGGTTTGTCAGCGGCAGGTAAACGTCCACTAGGTAAAATAACGGGAACAGAGCCCCTACTATTAATGCCTGGTGGTGAGAGGCAAAGTATCAAACGCCGAGGAAAGCCGCGTATTCAAGAGCAAATGAAAGTAGTTTATCTCGCCGCTAAAGAAGGTGTGGATACTCTTGTTGCTGAATGCATGGCAGTTACTCCAGAATATCAGAAAATAGATTCCAGTATTATTTGCCCTCAAATTTATGTCATAACCAATATTCTGGATGATCATAGAGAGCAGTATGGGGGTAATCTGGATCTGTATGCAGAAGCCATCTGTACAGCTATCCCCTCGAATGCCACCGTTGTTACCTGTGAACAGAGGTATCTCCCACTGATAAAGCAAGTGTCCAAAGAGCGCAATAGTCAAGTTGTGGTTCCACAAATGATGGATAATGCAGATCTCCACCCAAATATCTATCGGGTAAACCTGGAGATGGCTTTAGAAGTATGTGTACTTGCTGGTGTTGATTGCGATATAGCCAAAAGAGGTATGCTTGCCAGTGATAATGCCACTAACAAACCTGCGACTAAAAAGATGAAGCATGGCTTACGACTGATCAATGGTTTAGCTGTAAATGATACAAGCTCTGCAGAAAAAATTCTACTGCGCAGGCAAGTTGAGCATGAGCGCTCAATTATTCTGTTACATACACGTAATGATCGCCCCTTGCGTACGATTCAGTTCTCAGAATGGATTGCTTCATTACCCAATATTGATAAAATACTCCTGTCAGGATCTCATACTTTTGTAGCTCGACGAAAATTACAGAAAATGGGTATCAAAAGGGAACAGATCATCGACTTTGACCTGGCTCAACCATCTCTATCAGATGGAACCCTTAAAGATACGACAATTTATGGCTTTGGAAACACTGGTGATGGCGGAGTAGCAATGTGGAATAATTTGGAACGAGTCTTCGAGACTCAACAAGCTTAATAATGATAGCAGAAGCATTTTTTATTGGCTTGATTGTTGGTTTCATTTACTACGAGGCAGTGGGTGTGTCTCCCGGAGGTGTGATTGCACCAGCATATCTAGCACTTTACATTCACGAACCCACTCAAATTGTACTCACATTAGTTGTGGCGACCCTGACCTGGGGAACCATCAGCTTACTGATGCCATACCTCTTGTTATATGGACGTCGAAAAATGTTGCTGGCTCTCGTTCTTGGATTTGTCTACGGCGTACTAATCAACCGTGGGCTTGGGTTTGGCTCGTATCTACCACATGCGATCCACTCAATCGGATACCTTATTCCCGGATTAATCGCTTCTGAAATGGTACGCCAGAAAGTCTTGCCAACACTTACCAGTCTAGGCATTGTTATGTCATTTGTATACTTAGTCCTATTAATCATCCCCTAATGGTATTTTCACGTAATACAAGACTGATATTTGGCTCGGTAGTGGCAGTCTTCTTGATCGTCCTCTCCTTAACTGCAGTGCACGGCCCATCGTTGCGAAATAATGCTGAGCAGATGTATGAGGCACGCGACTTAGCGACGAAGTGGTTGACCATCATCGACCTGCAAAAGCAGAGTAGAGGAATTGTTGGGGGGCTTGAATCTACTATTCCGTTTAAAAATCTACTGGGAGATGAATATACACCTGTCACAACCACGCTGGGTTCTCCTGAAGCCAAAGAATTATCAACTAACCCCGATTTCTCTGCTTTGGTTGTCCGATTGTTACAGGAAGCAGGCATTGACACTACGAAACGAGTTGGAGTGACCATCAGTGGCTCTTTCCCGGCCTTGAGTATCTCAACCTTAGCCGCGCTACAAACTTTGAAAATAGATGCGGTCATTTTCAGTTCTTTAGGGGCATCATCCTATGGTGCTAATCAACCAGGTGCGCTCTGGATCGACTATGAACAATGGCTGAGAGACAGCGGTGAATTGAGATATCAATCACGGTTAGTGACTTATGGAGGCGAAAATGATAATGGTTCGGCTATTTATCCTGAAGGATTAAAGATGATGAATTCATCTCTCAAAGATTTTACGAACCTACTGTATGTCCCCTCTTCCTTAGAAGAATCAGTTGCCTCAAAAGCATTAATTTTAAATAATGAAAAGATCAGTTTACTGATCAATATCGGTGGCAATCAAGCCAGTTTGGGAGGTTGTAGCCATTCAATGCAAATTCCTCCAGGCTTAAATTATCACTTGCCTGATTGTGAACATTCAAACCGGGGATTGATTCTGGAATTGAATACCCAGGGAATTCCGACAATCCAGCTGTTGAATATTCGAGAGTTGGCGATAGAGTATGGTATTAAAAGCCCCTATGATGAAAATTTCATTACCTCAGAACACTTATATTCTGAATATGAGACGAACAAAGCATATATAGTTATTGCACTCTTATTGTTATCTTTGAGTGTATGGTGGATAAGATTGGCAAAGGATTAAAGCAGGGTTCAAGATGAATAAATATATTTGGTTGAAAGTATGTGTTTTTCTCAGTATAACGTTTACTTCTGTACTACTTGCTCAAACATACGAACCGCCGCAGGTGTATTATGGTCGAAATAATTATGTGGAGTACTACCCTGGTGATCTAGCTCTGGTTTTTACTGCTCCACATGGAGGAAGCTTAACACCAGCTGAGATTCCAGACCGAACCTATGGCACAACAGTAACAGACTCATATACCAAAGAAACAACCATAGCTATCCGTAATGCAGTTTTTACTGCTACAGGTAAGCACCCCCACATAATCATATCAAATCTTAAGCGAACAAAACTGGACCCAAACCGAGAAATAGTTGAAGCAGCGCAGGGGAATCAATGGGCTGAACAAGCTTGGAATGAATTTCATGAATTTATTGAGATTGCCAAGGACACAATCACAGCACAATATGGAAAAGGTCTTTTAGTGGATATGCACGGTCATGGGCATACAATCCAAAGACTGGAGTTAGGCTATTTGGTCTATGGCTCAAATCTATTCAAAAGTGATAGTGAGTTAAATGCTTATGCAAGCTCTAGTAGTATCAGAGCCCTGGCTGAAGAATCATCCTTAAGCTTTGCAGAACTGGTACGTGGTTCTTCCAGTTTGGGTGCTTTATTTGAGGACAATGGTATCCAGGCTGTTCCAAGTTTAAATCAACAGGATCCAGGTAGTGGGAATTTGTATTTTAGTGGGGGATATACAACTTCTCGACATGGGTCACGGGATGGTGGAACTATTAATGCGGTTCAAATTGAAGCCTATCGAGTTGGGTTGCGAGACACGGATGCTAATCGCAAGCAGTATGCGGGAACCATTGTTGATGTGTTTGACGAGTATCTTAACCTGCATTTTGGTTGGGATGGTCTTATAACTGACATTGATGAGATAAGAATTATCCCTGAAAAATTATATTTGTCTCAAAACTTCCCTAACCCTTTTAATCCTAGCACAATTCTTGAGTATGAAATCCCTGAAACATCAGAGGTAGAATTGAATGTTTATGACATGCAGGGGAGACTTGTTAACTCACTTGTAGAAAACTCAAGGACTGTGGGTCGCTACAAAGCTCATTGGAACGGAACAGATGATGAAGGTCGGCAGGTGTCAACTGGTATGTACTTCGCAAGACTTCAAGCAGGGGGGTATTCAAGTGTAGTTAAGATGGTTTATCTACGGTAATCGCGAGGGAACCCGAGCAATAGCACCAAATAACACTCAAATTTCAAAACTTCTTCAAAATAGTCACTTTTTAGTCACTGCAACCCCGCTAGCCCTTATATAGATCAAAAGGCAACGGATTTCTAATCCGTAGGTCACAGGTTCGAGCCCTGTCCGGAGTACATAATTGAGACCAGTTTATCTGGTCTCTTTTTGTTTTACTCCCCGCATTAATACGATAGATCTCAGGTAGTTTTGATAACAGTTATCTCGACATAAAGCAGATTAACCGATACCCATTACCTTTTGAAATACTAAGCATAAATGCTACATTTCAGCATGAATTAAAGACAAGTGGGTTTACAAGAGAACATAAAGGGGTGAGTGTGAAAAATAGTATCATTGTTGTCGTAGTATTGTATTTAATTGTTGGTTGCGCACCAAAGGTTAGCGTTGATCTGTCGGTTACAAACCCGCCACTTAAATATGCCCAGGAGGTAGTGATTTTGTCACTTACAGACCTGGTGCCTGAAGCGGCAATTTTCATCGGTAGCGTGAAAGTTGGGGATGCTGGATTTACTGCTGATTGTGATTACCCCGTAATGATTGAGAAGGCGAATATTGAAGCTCGAAAAGCTGGCGGAAACCTGCTAAAGATCAGGGTTCATGATACTCCTGATTTTAAGAGTACCTGTCATCGTATTACTGCAGACATTTACTATCTCGATGACGTTGGAGCACTTGCTGACCAGGTACAAGAGTCAGCCTATTTTGATTCATCTGCAAGTTATGCCATGTTACATATATACAGAAGTGGCGGCACAGGCGCACTTCTCAATTACAAGGTTCATCTTGGTGCACAAGAATTGTGCAGGGTTAAAGCCAATTCTTCCCAAAGTATTATTATTACTCGGGAGGGCCCAAATGAGCTCTGGGCTAAAACTGAATCCAAGTCAGCAGTCCCCATTAACATTGAATTTGGCAAAGACTACTATTTACGCTGTGGGGTTAGCATGGGATTCCTTGTGGGTAGACCTTCCTTGACTTTGGTTGATAAGTCCACAGGGAAAGCTGAGTCTCAAGCAATTGGTGATAAATGATGAAGAGACTAGCGTTACTCGCCGGTTTGTTGATGATAATAATTCAGGTTGGAATTGCACAAGACCTTATAATCACAACGACTAATGACACCATTCAGTGTCGCATTACAAAAATAGAGGCTGATTTCTACCATTTTACCTTGAAGTATGGGGAGGAATATCGGAATACTCTCATATCTATAAACGACGTTAAAAAAGTTGAAAGGAATCTAGAAGGCGCAGAGCTTATCCCTGAAGAAATGATGTCGAACTCTAATTCATCATCCTTGCATGGTTATTTCTCAGGTGGTTGGGGGCATAGAACGGCTAAAATAAGTTCTGACTTTTCATCTGACCAGAGAGAATACCTTGAGGAGCTGATGAATGGTTACAATTTGGAGGGCGGTATCCATTATTACATCTCTGATGCAATCGGGTATGGCCTATCTTTTTCCTCTTTTAGAGCTCAAAATGAAATTGCGACCTTTGATATTTCTAATGATATGACAATCACATATGTGGGTCCGTCAATCCAAACCAGACTAGATGGCTTAAGTGAGGATCTTTATTTTATAACTTCGACCTCTCTGGGATATCTTAAATATCATGATGACCTCAGGGATGGAGGCGACATACTAATTGAATCATCCACATTAGGATTAAAATTTGATTTGAAAATGGGAGTTCCCATATCAGAGAAATATGGTATGCTAATAGGTGCCACTTATTTACAGGGAGTTTTGTCTGATTTCACTCTCTCTGCAAATGGTCAAACAGAAACAATAGAGTTGGATAAAGAAAACTATGAAGGTCTAAACCGGATTGATCTTAATATTGGTTTCTATTTGACAAAATAAACTGAAATTCAAAATGACTTAAAGGAAGGCAGGGCACTAGGATACTATGGGGAGAAGTATGTTAAAGGATTGGTTTATAAGTAAGACTCGCCGCCTCGCATCCAAGCATTAGGGCTGAGAAATGAAAATGACTCTCAAAATATTCATCGTTCTACTCATGACTCTCAATACTTCAGCATACGGAAATGTTGAGGTTCAAAAGGACTATTCCACCCGTCAAGGGATTGAGATGGCTGGGTCCTTGAGTGGTGGTCTGATTACTGGTTTGAACGTGTATACCACGACAGACGGCAGACCGTCTAAACGTATTGCTAGCATTGGTATTGGGTCGGGACTATTATTAATTGGAGCTGCTTTTAGTTCAGAAGCCCAGTATCCAATAGTTTTGGCGTTAAGCGGAACAGCTGCTATTGCTTCTGGTGTTTTTTCCTGGAAAAATTTACAAGTATTGCCAGCCATAATTCCAAATGATGATCATAAATCTCTGCTTGGATTACATGTAAGCTTCAGGTTCTCAAATGAGTAAGATATCGTCAGTAATACAATCGCCTTCTCCTGACTCGCAGAACCATAATCCAAGCATGAGGGCTGGAAGCTGAAAACAAATAGTAAAACATACTGACACGCAGGGGCATTGTACCGACGGCAAAGGGGCAAATATTATGATTAAGATATCGCTCATTATTAGTTTGATTATTTTTAGCACGTGTTCTCAATCTGAACAATCCGAAAATCCTGATTGTACAGATGAATTAATAATCAAGTTTCAAAACGAACCTGTTGGTAATCCACCTCAATCAATCTGGCGTTATGAATATAACGGAGAAACTGTTTACTATATTCCTCCACAATGCTGTGATCAATACAGCATTCTTCAGGATGCAGAATGTGAAATCATCTGTGCACCGGATGGAGGGTTTACTGGACATGGAGATGGCAACTGCCCAGATTTTTTTACAAATCGGACTGACGAGAAACTCGTGTGGAAAGATTCACGAATTGAATGAAATTGATCTCATTAGAGGTCTAACGAGGCTGTCGAAAAAGGTCAATAAATACTAGTCGAACCTTGTCCCGGAAGTCCCACAGATTAAATTATAGCAACCCCTAAATAGCAGGTTGTTTATGCCAAGATATAAGCCCTACAATTATCGACAACGACAGCTAATGTCTATCTCATTAGAGGATCAGATTCGACCAGGCACGATGGAATATGTGATCCATCTTCTGGTTGAAAATGAGTTGGACTTCTCCGGTATTGAGAAGTCATATAAGAATGACAATACAGGTAGACCAGCGATAGATCCCCGGATATTGTTTAAGATAGTATTGCTAGCCCATTCCAAAGGAATCACAGGTTCCAGAAGGATTGAACAGGCTTGTAAGGAGAATATCCTCTTCATGGCACTGTCTTGTAATCAAGCTCCTGACCACTCAACGATAGCTGCCTTTGTATCAGGTATGACAGATCAGATCATGCCTCTGTTTCAGAAGGTATTATTGGTCTGTGACAGTCAGGGACTTCTCAGTGGAACCCATTTCTCTTTAGATGGATTAAAGTTGCCATCCAATGCCAGCAAAGAATGGAGCGGTACTTTTGATGAGTTATCTGCTAAGAAATCAAAGCTGGATGATAAACTAAAAAGACTCATGAGTGATCATTTGGACCAGGATAAAGATAAGTCCAGTTCTGATGATGATCATGACCGTAGAGATCGTCAGATCAAGAAGCTTAAACGATCCTCTAAACGCATACAGAAGTTTCTTGATAGCAATGAACCTCGCCTGGGAGCCCGTAACAAAGAGAAGAAAAGTAATGTAACTGATAATGACTCAGCCAAGATGAGTACCTCTCATGGTGTTATCCAGGGCTACAATGCTCAAGCTCTGGTTGATGAAAAGCATCAGATCATCGTTCATGGATCAGCCTCTGGCAAGGGACAAGACAATGACCAGCTAGAACAGATCATGGATGGAGCCAAAGCCAACATGGAAGCTATTGGCCACGAGTCTGATTACTTTGAAGGCAGACAGTTATCAGCTGATTCTAATTACCATAGCAATACCAATCTAAAGACAGTAATCGCAGAGAAGTTGGATGCCTATATTCCGGATAATCTATTCAGGAAAAGGGACAGCCGTTTTAAGACCAGAGATCGTCATAAACCAAAGACCAAGTCAAAGATTAGATACGAGCTTGATAAGTTCACATATGATTCCCAAACGGATACTTATACTTGTCCAGCTGGTGGTCAGTTAGTCCTATATGTAAAGCGTAATAAGATAAATGGTATTGTATATCGCACCTATCGAAGCCCTGTGGCGAACTGTTCTGATTGCAAATTAAGGAGCGAATGTTTGCGAACTAAGAAGACCATTCGCAGACAACTAAACATTCCGATTGAGCATCACAATCCACAGACATTATCACAGAAGATGATAGTCAAAATAGACAAGCCTGAGAGTGGTAAGATCTATGAGAAACGGATTGGAGTGGTAGAGCCTGTCTTTGGCAATATCAGAAGCTGCAAAGGGTTGGGTAGATTTACTCTGCGGGGTCAAGCCAAGGTGGATGTTCAGTGGTTACTGTTTTGTATGGTGCATAATGTTGAGAAGATATTAAACTACGGAACATTAGGTGTATAGATGAGCAATGGGGATGAATATCAGTCAATATGTGGCTCATTACAGGCCATCTATGGGCAGTTGAAGGCGATACATGTATGATGACATCAAAACAGGTTGAAATGAGTTAGAATGGCAGAAATGAATACAATGCAGAAGAACCACCTCATACGGCCCCTTTTTCGACATCCTCAACAAACTGCTTAGAGCGGACATCCAAACATGAGGGCTGAAGGATGACAAAGGCGATTTATAAGAGAATAGGAAAAGCCATTTTTCTCCTTTTGTTTGTGATCCTCCAAATCCAAACAGTAACGACATGTAGTGAACCAGAGACATTTGAATTAATTATTAAAAATTCTACAGACTCTGTTCTTTATTGTGCTGTATTCGATAAGGAGATTCTTCCTCTTATTGATTGGGGACCTGGTACACAGAACAAGATTGAAATTGGCGGGAGCCGTTCATTTTTTGAGGACGACATCTCTGGATTCACTGGAAATAACAATCTTGTGATATATTGGTGGACATTAGTTCAGGACGATTCGCTTGGGTACTTAATTCCAGAGGGATTTTCACATGAAGAAATATCAGCTTCAGTATTATCGGGGACAAATACCATTGAGTTAACTAAATTTATAGGTGAGGTTAACTATTAACTCGCTCCTAAACAGCTGCACAATACAGACTCGTAGAATCAACATTCCAAGCTTGAGGGCAGGATGATGAAACTAAAAATAATTCTTAATATTTTCATACTCACTTTTCTTCTCATGGGTTGTGAAGAGGTTCAAGATGAAAATGTGGAAAACAATGGTTCCATTGTTGGTGATTGGCGTTTCGAGTATTCAAATTATTTATTTGAGGTCAAAACACCGAATCAGGAGGCGCAGCCACATTTTAACCTACTCACTGCTGGTGGAATTGATGTATCCGGGGTGGTGGAATCAACTTTAAAATATATGGAGATAACAAACAACGTTTGGGGGAGTTATGACTTTTCATTATCCTCCATATACACCAAGGATGAATTGTCATACCCATACTATACTTTAAATGCTTACGGACCTGATTACGCTGGGGGGTATTTTTCGATATTTACATACTATCACAATCAGGATTCATCCCATTACTACGTGTCTTCAAGAATAGATTATCAAATAGACGCGTCTAATTACACAATTATAGTTACTCCCAGCACGCTTTATCAAGTTACGAATCAAGGATTGGTTGATTCATCTTTAAGTGTTGAAATATCAGGTGCAATCCAGAATCAAATCACAGTAATACCTCCAGATACATCAATTGCCTTGGATTTAGATTATTTAGTAGGTGGTTGGTTAAGTGAATTTGATCTTAGCTTTTCTGATACTGGTAGATTTTCAGCTCAATCACATACATCAAGCATTGAAGGATATTGGACTGTCAGAGATTCAGGACTTGAAATTGTTGAAATCAACACAGCATGGGGATACGTTCATTTAGATACAGTGTATTACGATTATATGATCGCAAATGATTCTCTAACAATAATCAATTATGACGACAGCCGTTGGAGCGAAATAGAGAGTGTACTCTTAGAACCAGAATTTATCTGGAACTTTGATGGTTTTTATTCGGATAGTATGAGACACATTAAAGTTAGGACATATACACGAGCAAAATGAAGCTGTATTAAGTTGCACACAGAGCGTGTAGATGAACGTACAAAACATAAATAGCATGGCTAAAACCCGCCACCAGCACCAAATAACCCTCAAATATCAAAACATTTTCACAATAGTCACTTTTTAGTCACTGACACACCGCAAACCTTTATATAGCTTAAAAGGCAACGGATTTCCCTGGCGCGCCAAAGTTCAAAGAACGTAGGCGGGCTAATCCGTAGGTTACTTCATAGCTGAGCAAAGTCAGCTATTCAGCACAGGCTCCGGGTCGAGCCCTACTAGCCGGGTCGTAGCTCGGAGAGCGAAGACTGGTCCGGAGTACCAAAAGAGACCTCTCATTCGGGAGGTCTCTTTTAGTTTAGACCGTGGTGAAAACCTGTGGTTAATCCTGAAAGCACATCACCTTAATATCCACAATACCAGCCCTGCATTGTTTTAGTTTGAATGACGCACAAGCCTGCCACGTAAGCTGTATCATTCCCAAACACACTATATCGATATGATATAATTGTGACAATTCCCGTCAGCAAAACAATGGGGCAGACACTTGCTCTGTGGGGTATTTCACTTATGGTACATAACTTGTATTAAGCTCCCCCATGACACTGAGAGACACCCACTATTTGACACCTCCAGTTTCATTAACTTGATGATGAAAAGGTAATGTTTTTAACAGACTTGTTAAAAGGGGGAATGAAAATGAAAAACTACAGAATGAATGCAGTGATGGCTGGTGTACTATACTTCTTAGGGTCAGCCTTTGGGGTTGCAAGTACGCTGGTTGGTGGTGAAGTGATTGCTTCCATTGTTACCAATAAACCGCTTTCTGGTCTGGATCTACTGGATCTCGTTGCCGCCAATTCTTCCCAGATTACCGGCGGTTCATTTTTAATCCTCTTGATGGGCATTTCACTGGTGGCGATGACAGTTTTCTTATACCCTATCTTCAGAAGAGATAGCGAAGGACTTGCCATGGGCATGTTGCTTTTTCGTGGGGCACTTGAAGGCACCCATTATCTAGTTTCGACTGCGGGATTTTTAATACTTGTTTTACTTGGTAATGAATATGTGGCTACAAGGGCTGATTCGACCGCTTTACAATCTATGGGTAATGTCTTTTATCAATTTCAAAGCCTCCAAGCTCCAGTTGGTGTAATTATGTTTCTCATTGGGGCTACCTGTTTATACATTTCTTTTTATCGAACAAGATTGATTCCCCGGTGGCTGTCAGTCTGGGGTTTTATCGGTGTGGTTCCATATCTGGCTTATGCCCTGTTGCATTTCTTCCACATGGATAACGGCCTTGGGTTTTATTTACAAATGGTGGTAGCGCCACAGGAAATAGTGATGGCGCTTTGGCTGATAATCAAAGGATTCGATCAGGCTGCTCTTGACAAGCTTATGATTGATTAGCATGGCGTATAAACAAGTTATCATTCCCGATTAAAGAGAGGACATACAGATATTTCTAAATTCCGACTTTCTTCCCAAATCGCACTCCCTTATTCATGAGATGCAGAAATTCTCCAAATACCCATTGGGAGGTAGCTTGAAACATTATCATCTCACACTCGCAATGTCATTAGTCGGTATGGTTGTTGATGGAGTTAAATGAGAGCGTACGATGATTGTCGCTTTAGTAAACCAGAGCTGCCATTTTTGAAATATATCTATACATTTCGAATAATGCTGAATCAAGGAAATCAGAATGAATAAAGCACAAAGGTTTTGGGACAAACAGGCAAAAAGATATGACTATAGCGAAAGGCAATTTGAATCTGTTTTCAAGGAAGTTGTTTCCAAAACAAAGGAATATCTAAACACAAGTGATGTTGTAATGGACTTCGGATGTGCAACTGGGACAAAGACCTTAGAACTTGCTGAGGCATCGAAACATATACGTGGAATCGATATCTCAGATGAAATGATTAAAGAAGCTACGAAAAAGAAGAATGAATTAAAAATCATGAATGCCTCTTTTACTCAAGGAAACATTTTTAAAAATGATTTTGAAAAAGCGTCGTTCGATAAAATTATTTCTTACGGAGTCATTCATTTATTAGATGATAAAGAGAAGGTAGTCCAAAGAATACATGAATTATTGAAACCAGGTGGCTTATTTATTTCTACAACAGCTTGTTTAAGTGACAAAATGGCCTTTAAAAACAGGTTAGAATTATCGATATATCTTATAATTAAGAGACTTGGCATTTTCCCTCTACATTTAAACATGTTCAGAACTTCTGATGTCGAAAAGCTTATCAGCAGCCAGAAATTTACTTTAGTTAAAACTGAAAAAATATTTCATGGCATAACGATCAACTTCATAGTAGCAAGAAAACAATAAGCGGTCAAAAGTCATGGGGGGGCGAATACTAAAAATGAACGGAATAATTTCGTCAATTGTGTTATATCATTCCCTCAAAATCTATATCATTACGATATAGTTTAATGTCCTGTATTTAGGCAATAATCCGAACAAACCCCTACTAGCCATAGATACTTTACCTTTGGCACATGCATTGTAATAAGCCCCACCATGACACTGTGAGACACCCACGCTTGGAAACCTCCAGTTTCATTGAGTTGATAGTAGAATTGAAATGTTTGTCATTGAATGTTCGATAAGGGGGAACTGGAAATGAAACGAATACTGATAGTCCTAGTAAGCTTAATGCTTAGCAATCTCGTCTGGTCACAACCACTGTCCCAAATGATAAAGGGGAAGGTTATCGATCTGGACACTCAAACACCATTGATCGGTGCAAATGTACTCATCAGGGGCACAGATCCTGTCAGGGGTGCAACAACGGATATTAACGGATATTTCTGGATCAATTCAGTCCCAATTGGACGATATGATATCCAGGCAAACTATATGGGCTATGAACCAAACATTATCGCAGAAATCGTTGTTAGCTCTGCCAAAGAAGTAGTTCTCAACATACAGCTTAAAGAAGTGGTCATGGAAGCTGAGCAGATTGTCGTCGAAAGTAGTATCCAAAAAGAGAAACCCCAAAACTCCATGGCTGTTGTTAGTGGTTGCAGTTTTACGGTTGAAGAAGCTCGTCGATATGCCGGTGGGATAGACGACCCAGCCAGACTAGCCTCCTCATTTGCAGGAGTAACGGTAGGAGCTCCACAGGATAATGCCATTGTCGTTCGTGGTAATTCACCGAAAGGTCTGCTCTGGCAGATCGAGGGTGTCAAAGTGCCAAATCCAAATCACTTCCCGGATATCAACGTTGCCGGTGGTGGCTTTGTCTCTATTTTGAGTAGTCAGGTTTTAAGTAATTCTGATTTCTATACGGGAGCATTTCCAGCTGAATATGGGAACGCATTGGCAGGTGTATTTGATGTACGGTTACGAGATGGGAATAACGAACAGCAAGAATACACACTCCAAGCTGGGGTACTTGGATTAGATATTGCCGCAGAAGGACCTTTATCTATCAGTGACGGAGCATCATTCTTGTTCAACTATCGCTATTCGACCATGGCTGTCATTGCTGATTTAATACCCTCAGAGCAGATACCAAAATACTCAGATCTAGCGTTCAAAGTGTCAATCCCTACTGCAAAGCTTGGCAAGTTTGCCTTCTGGGGGTTGGCCGCCAACGATATAAACGAGGAATATGCTGAGGCAGATTCAAATTTATGGAATACTGCCTGGGACCGCATAGCATATGATATGGAAATTGATATGAGCGCTTTGGGTCTATCCCACAAATATTTGCTGGGGAGGAAATCATATTTACGTTCCAGTTTTGTACGAACTGAGTATAATTCATTTATGCACATGACACGATTGGATGATGCTGCAATCCTTCAAGATAATCTGATCATAGATAATAGTTCTGGAACAAGCGCTTTCACCTCGTTCATCAATACGAAATTCAACAAAAGACACACAAATCGAACGGGTATGATCACAAATCGCCTCAGCTATAAATTCGATCAGCAGGCTGCTTTGAATAATGTCGTTCCCTTAACCAGTCTTGTAGATGAGCAGGATGCATCTTATCTGTTCCAGTTCTATTCTCAGTCTAGATTGAATTTGGGCGAGAATATGATTATGAATTTAGGCTTTCATTCTCAAACATTTGAGGTAACTGGTGAGACCAGTTTTGAGCCTAGACTGGGATTAACCTGGAATATTTCGCCTATCCAGACCTTGAGTTTGGGATACGGTAACCATAGTCAGCTTGAAGAGCTACGGGTTTACTTTGTTGAGCAAAATAATGCTGGAGAGATTACCCAACCCAACCAGAATCTCGGACTATCGAGAGCACATCACCTGGTGATGGCCTATCAACACCGCTTAGCTCACAATTTGCGCTTGAAAGTTGAGCCATACCTCCAGCAGGCCTATAATGTTCCAGTCATACCAGACAGCTCCTATTCAATGTTAAACTTCAAGCAAGATTTGACCTTCAATAGTCCCCTTGTAAATAAAGGAACTGGAGTGAATCTGGGTATTGATATCACTCTGGAACGTTTTCTGGAGAACAATATGTACTTCCTGGTTACAGCCTCATTTTTTGACTCAAAATATGTGGGTGGCGATCAAGTCGAACGATCAACTGCTTATGCCTCTGGATATGCTGTTAATGGCCTATGGGGCAAAGAATACTATCTGGGCAAAACTCGGGCGAATGTATTGGGGATAAACTTAAAACTGACTGCTGCAGGTGGTGTACCATTATCTCCCGCTAATCTAGATAGAACCAGAGAAATGAAACAGTTTATCGCTGATGAATCTAATGCTTTTGAAGCGCGTGCTCCCAATCAGATCTTTCTTGATATTTCCGTGATCTACACAAAGAATAAAGCGACATACTCAAGTTCTTGGGCATTTCAAATCAAGAATGCCTTAGCTAGTAAATCACTCTATTACTATGACTACGATTATCGTACTGATGAAGTATTTGCAGTTGAAGAAGCGATTGTTGTGCCTTCATTGAGTTATAAGATAGAGTTTTAATATGATAGACAAAGCCAGATACGAAATATCAGAATAATTATATTGGGTTAAGAATAGCATTATGTGCTCACTGTATAAGTATTAGATTGTGAAAATAGATTTATGGGGGATAAAATGATGCTTCTTTTAAAATTAAAACAACGTCATACTTTTTCAGCAATAAGCAAACTAGTGCTACTGTGGATTTTGATAGTTCCAATGGTTTTAATGGGACACCAGAACGAAACTCAACATTTTGAACCAGATCTAATAAAGGCAGATATTGATACCCTGATATCAAAGCTGATTGATGTACACCCTACGTTTTATGACTACTACAAAAGCAATCACATCAAAAGTAAGATTACACAAATCAAGAAGCAGATAAATAAACCAATGTCTTCCTTGGATCTCTTCAGGCTTATGCAGCCCATTGTTGCTATCGATGGGCATACAACCCTCAGGCACGAAGGTGGAATATGTCCTAATGTTGAAAATCCCCTATTCCCATTTCGGGTCATTATTCATGATAATTCGCTATATATAAAAGAAAATCTATCGGAAAATAACACCCTTGTTAAAGGCTCAATTATTGAAAGTATCAACGGGATGTCCACCCAAACAATCATTAAAAACCTGATTAGATATGTACCAGGTGAACTGGAAACATTTAAAACAAAGAACTTGGAGGGTCAATTTCACATATTTTTATCGCTGGTATATGGATCGTTTGCTGATCTAAATATCACGATCAATAACTCAACGGTGAGTTTAAAGGGTGCCACATGGGCTGATTTTCAAGAGTCCTCCAAACCGAAGTTTGAATTACGTATTTATGACGATGATATTGCCTACATCTATAAACGAATGTTTATGCCCCCTCAGGATTTTATCCATTTTATGGATTCCGCATTCACAACCATCTCAGAAAATCATATCAATTATTTGATTATCGATAATCTCCGAGGAGGAGGGCTAACAGATCTGGCAGATTCTTTGATGTCTTATTTTACCGACAAGCCATATGGTATGATGGAAAAGAAAATGACAAAAATAAGTCCCTTGACAAAAGAGTTTATTGAGAATAAAAAATCAGAGGGAAGGATTGAAGACGGCTTTTATATTCAAGAATATCCAACTCATGTCGCCATGCGTGACAACGTGTTCAAGGGATCAGTCTACATATTAACGGGACCTTTGTCTTACTCCACAGCAACCTGTTTTCCGGCTGCAGCAAAACACTTTGAGAATGCGTTTGTAGTGGGGGAGGAGTCTGGACAACCGTTATTAAGCAACGGGGATCAGAATAGCTTTATTTTACCCAATACTAACACAAGCTGCATCACAGCCCTTTCAATCGTCTATATGCCAGGGAGTAATAATGACTCAATAAATGGGGTGCTACCTGATTATGAAGTGAAACCATCATTAGATGATTTGCTCAATGATGTGGACTACCAATTAGATTACACATTACAATTGATCAGAGCAGATAAATTGAAAAGATGATCATAGTATGCTATGCTGAATAAAGGACCCGCTTGCATAAACGAGATATAAGGGAGAGTTTCCTCTCTGAGGGTCTATCCTGACACTAGGCAGGTTAACCCTAGTTAGAGAGCCCCATGTACTCTTGTAACCTCTAATTGATTAAGCTACCACATATTCACAATGAGTAAGTAACTTAGAAGTATCCAGACGGTAGTTCTCAAGAGAACGTACCTGATTCGTGGTTGTTTTTTATCGTCCATTATTTTATTCAATATCCTAATTTTAATAGTTCATTTCCAGTGATCGGGTTATGCATATCTCGTGCCAATTGATGATAAATATTGTGGTCAATATGAATTAAATAATTTTAAATGCGATTGGCTTCTTTCAGGAGGACCTTTTTTTAAAAAAGCGTCAAGCATAGGGTAGTCAAACAAACATATTGGACAAAAAAAAGGGCCAGTCAAAGACTGGCCCTTTTTGATTCTATTCTCTGATTCTTATTTCAGATATACCATCTTAATGGTCTCAACATTAGCACCTGCTTGCAAACGACAGAAATACAGGCCAGTACTTACGAGTTGTCCATTGGTATCACTGCCATTCCATATGAAATCATACCAACCTGGTGCCTGTTCTATCAACTCTATGCTCTGGATCTGACGACCCTTGATATCATAGATCACCATACGTACATCCGCTTGTTCTGGAATACCAAAGCGAATGGTTGTGGTGGGATTGAAAGGGTTGGGATAATTCTGTTCCAGAGAAAACTTATCTGGAAGTTCCAGGTCTGAGAAGACACCCACTGGTGAACCATCAATATGGAAAACCTGTGGTCCGTTACTCGCTGGTGTTTCATGTTCTCCATCCACAGTGGAAATTGACCAGGTAAGATCCTCAGCCAAGACACCGAGTCCATGCAACTCGTTGATCAATAGCTGATAGGTGATGTCAAAGGATGTTCCTCTACAATTGAATCAACAAATGTTACCATTGTCGATTGGGCATCCAGTGACGCAGTCACTCGATACTTAACCAGGTCTAGATCAGGATCAGTGGTGGCATCCCAGGTCAATGGTAACACCTCTGATGCAATATTCTCAGGGGTGATAACAACTGGTACCGTTAAGAGATGCATTTCAAATGGATCAGGTGGATGAGGTACAAACATAGGTGCATGGGACCAACTGCGGAAATATTCTACAGAACCACCACCTGAACCCCAATCCGCGAAATAAACATCGAAATAGAGGTCCGAGTCCATGACATAAAGTGAAAGCGTCTTACCAGGTAGATCCTTTAGCTTACCTTTCATGGATGTTTAAAGTCACGGATTATGTGCTTTCGGCTAATTCTTTAACAAGAAAATATGAGTTATTTTAGCCTGTTTCATAAAATGGATGCCAGCTGGCATTGCTGAGCATTCTTTTTTGTTGACAAGAGAATCATTTATAACTATAATGGTTACAGATGAAAGTTGAGAATTGAAAAATAGCCGCTTTACTGTAGCAACCCACATCCTGTCCATCTTGAGTTTTTACTATGAGATGAAGCCGGGATTTCTAGTAAAATCACACTGGATGGCTGATAGTGTCAATACGAATCCCGTCATTATCAGAAGAATACTTGGAAAATTAAGAGAAGCTGGGCTGGTAGATATTCAAGGTGGAGCCAGCGGTGGTGCTAAATTGACTCGCTCCCCAAAGAAGATCTCCCTCAAACATGTCTACAAAGCTATTGAGGATGATAAATTATTTGCCCTGCATACGAACACACCCTCTGTAGACTGTCCGGTTGGCTTAACCATACGACCAGTGATCTCAGGCGTGTTTGATGAGGTTGATAATGCTGTTAACAGTGTGCTGGAAGAAAAATCGCTTGATGATCTGTATCAGGAAATGCAAACCAACTACACTGAGAAGTATTCGCGAACATTCAAAGAATTGTTCAAAATGGAATCATAGTATAGGGGCGTTTTTTTCAATATAATTGTAACCACAATGGTAATAATAAAAAGGAATAATCATGAATAACAACATATCTAAAATAAAGTACGGACCTTGGGCACTGATAACAGGTGGAACATCTGGAATTGGTAGAGCTTTTGCAGAACAATTGGCCCAAAAAGGACTGAACCTGATCCTCGTAGCGAGAAGAAAAGCTTTGCTTGAGAAGGCTTCCACTGAGATTTCAACTCAGTATGGTGTGGACGTACGCTATATCCAGGCAGACTTATCCGATCCAGCTGCGGTACAACTCATCAAGGATGAGACTGCAGAACTGGATATAGGACTATTTATCCCCAACGCCGGTGTAGAGAACCACGGCGAGTTTATGTACGGTGACGTGGATAGCGAAACACGACTTCTACAGCTGAATTCAATGTCACCCATGCAATTAGCCCACCATTTCGGACAGAAAATGGTAAATCGTAGGCAGGGTGGAATCATCTTCCTCGCCACCACTATTGGCTATGGCGGTACCCCATATTTTAGCAATTATGCTGCCTCGAAGGCTTACATCCTGACTTTGGGAGAAGGTCTTTATTATGAGCTCAAGTCCAAGGGTGTTGATGTTACTGTACTTTCACCAGGTGGAACCGACACGCCCATGGCAGAGAATATTGGATTTGACATGAAAAAATCACCCATGCCCATCATGACTGCTGATGAGACAGCTTCTGCTGGATTAAACGCATTGGGAATCAAGCCATCTGTGATACCAGGTTTTCAAAATAACATTATGGCATTTATGGGTAAACGTATCATGAGTCGCAAGGCCAATGTTCATTTGTTTGGTGGAATGATGAGAAAGATGCTCCGGATAGAAGAATCGTAGAACTCCAGAATAGAATTAATAATCGAAAAAAAGGAAATATAGATGAGACAATTTACGAACACGATTGAAATTAATGTTAAGAAGGACCAGGTCTGGGATCTGCTCTACAATCGCTTCGGGGAAGCCGTTGTGTATAACCCCATGGTTGATGCTTCCCATACTATAGAAACATCAGGATCCGGCACCGGTAGTGAACGAAAATGCAATTTTGATCCAAATGGAAAGAATGCGGTCTGTGAGAGAATTACTGAGACAAGAGGTGAAGAATCTTTTGATATTGAGATCTTCGATGGAGGCTTACCGATGATGGACAAAATGAATGCTACAGTCAAGTTGACAGAGCTCGGTGATCGTACCAGTACCGCTTTCACAATCTCCTATACCACGAAACCTGCGTTTATGGGTGGAATGATGAAGATGCCCATGAAGAAGAAAATGATGAGCGTTCTGGTTGGGCTTAAATATCACCTTGAAACAGGTGAATTGGTGGACAAAGACAATATTAAGTCAATCATGAGGGAATATAAGTCCTTAAGTAGTACTCAGAAATTTGCACCTGTATCACAGGAGTTGGGGTTTAGTCCAGCAGCATAAATTGGAAACGAGTTATCTAAGGAAGCCTCGTATCACTCATTGCATGTAGAGAAACGGGGCTTTAGTTTTTGGAGCTAAAGTTTCAATGCCCTACTTCTATCTCGTAGCTAGGAAGCAATAATCACTTGAAATTTTGTGAATAGAAAGAGTTCTACAAAACCTGAAAGGTCTCTCGTTCCTTTGGAGCGAGACATTTGGTTTTGGACTTTAATTCTTTTAATAATTTTTCAGCGGATGCTAGTTTTGAATCTATATCATCATCACTTTGGTCTGGATCATGATGAATTAGATGGAGCTCCTTTACCTCAGCACCATGGGCTAATTTTACAACCTGGGAAATAGCAGAATGACCCCATTGGCTCTTCATGGCATATTCTTCATCTGTGTATGTCGCATCAGTAATCAGAATATCTGTAGCGTGTATAAAATCAGTTAATTTTCCCCAATAGTTAGCGTTATGCTCCTTAGTTCCTTCAGGGAATAACTCATTATCAGTTATATAGCAAATAGATCGGTTTTTATACTCAAAACGATAGCCAAGACAAGTCCCGGGATGGGAGAGTAACATGGTTTTTACAGTAATATCATTGAGTTTGAATTCTTCTTCTTTTAAATCCCGGAAATAAGTTCTGGCAGCGAATTCCTTAATTCGAATAGGAAAATAAACGCCATCCATTTGGTCAGAGATCAATTCACGCATGCTTATATGACCGTGTGATGCACCAAATATCTCGAACTCATTACCCTGTATGTACAGCGGTGCAAAAAACGGGAGCGCATTGATATGATCCCAATGTGGATGTGAAATAAGAATCTTTGCGTGTAGCCCATTTGCACCTTGACTCAATAAATGATCAGACAGCTGCTTAATTCCTGTCCCAGCATCAAGGATCATGAGGTTATCCTTTGGAAACTGAATCGATGCACAGATAGTATTGCCACCATACTTGAGTGATTTTTCTCCCGGTACAGGTAAGGTTCCTCGAACTCCCCAATAGGTCAATTCGATTTTCTCATTTACAATATCCTGTACTTTTTCGATGAAGCTTTCATCAATAAGTGGTTTGGTAATATACCCATCGGCGCCGAAGGACATGGCACGCTGTCTATCATGCTCGTAAACCTTACCGGAGAATATAATTATTTTTAGATCTTTTAATCCTGGCTCCTGACGCAATAGGCGACACATATCCAAGCCATCAAGTCCAGGCATCATCAGGTCAAGAATAACCAGGTCAGGTCTGTCTTCAATAATTTCAACCAGAGCTTCTTTACTTGAGGAACTGGTTTTTACCTCGGCCTTAAAATCTTCCAGCAAAAATTTTACCGCCAGGAGAGTGCTGGAATCATCATCAACCACATGAATACGAGTATTTTTAAGGGAAGACATTGTCGCAATCTAATTTTAAGGGGATTGGGAACCAGTCATTTCTCAAGATTGATACTCTGTCTCAAACTGCAATTAGAGTAAAAGAATTTTTAAGCCAAGTACAAAAACAGATAAAAGAGCTCCTACTGCGAGAAGAATGTAGCTAAAACTAAGCAGTTGATATTTCTTTTTCAGGACAACTCCGATCTGATACATATCCTTGATCATCATCTCTCGAGCAGCGGCATTGCTGTCAAGTGTGTTGACCATATACTGTGTATATTCTTTTTCAGAGAAAGAGGCAAAAAAGCCAAAGAATAATGGGTTTGGCATATCTTCTGGTTTATCAAATCCAGTACTTTTTATTCTTGGTAACACCACCAGAATAGCCAAGAAAAATGAAACGAAGACAGTTAATGATAGAGCGCTCAGTGGTATAAAGTAGACTTTATCTGTGAATTCTGTTGAAAACATTTGCGATTGTATCACTGAAAAATAGATGAGAGCGAAACCGATGATAATATTTGCCTTCTGATCGGCGATCATACTTAGCGTCACTTGGTGCTGCTGAGCAGTCCTCAACGTATGAATAATATCCTGGCGTGGTGGTGGCTTGATACTTATTTCTTCTATTGAATCATGCTTCTCGTGCATGTTTAGACTTCCTTATTATATCTAAATATCAGATTGTGATCATGTCTAGGATCAATAACATAAAAAATAGAACAGAAACCGTTGGTTTCAATGAAAGAAGATAACCGTATCATGTGAACTAGCAATGTAACATAGAAGCTCCAATACTCGCACAGATGGAAGATTCGAATGTGTCCATTGATTCTAGTCCAAGCAACGAAGCCATATAACATTGATATGCTTCCATATCCATCTGATTCAAAACCACATCAGAATGCAAAGCAATATTTTTCCATAAACAGGATGTAAAGCTTAATAAAACATATAGATATGACTATTCCCATATCAATTGGCATAGGCATTGTCATAGTATGAAGTATGACACAAGGAACCGTTTATAATTCAATTTCATGAATGACAATAAAGTCAGCTGAACTTTGAATTATAACAATTACAGTTTGGGGTTACAATGGATCGAAAAATCGAGAGAACAATTTGGCAAAAGTATAAATCCTGGATGTTGTTATTCATCTTGGTAGTGCTTATCGGCCTGACGTTTGGACTCAGCCTAAGAACCGACAGACCTTTAAATATAACAAATCAGCGGACTCAAATCACAAGCGTGAAAGAAGGTGATTTTCAGGAATTTATTCCACTGAATGGAAGCGTGGCGCCACTCCGGACGTATTATTTAGATGCTATTGAGGGTGGGGTTGTAGAGAATCGCTTCATTGAGGCTGGTACTTATGTTCAAAAGGGCGACAAGATTATCAGTTTGGCAAATACCAATCTGCTTTTGGATATCATGTATCGGGAAGCGGAGCTATTTCAACAAAGTAATAATCTCCGCAATACCAAACTCGCCATGGGACAAAACCGATTAACATTGCAATCTCAGCTCTTAGATCTGGACTATCAGATTCAACAGTCAAAAAGAGTTTTTAACAGGAATACCAAATTAGTAGAAAAGAAAATGATATCTGCAGAGGAGTATGCTGAAAGCAATGACGATTATCAATTCTTGATGAAAAAACGTATCCTCACGCTACAATCTTTTAAGCAAGATTCCATATATCGGGAAATTCAAGTAGAACAACTTGAGAATGGTCTGCAACGAATGCAGGATAACATGGGAATAGTTAAGAAGAATCTCGATAACCTTGTCATAACCGCACCAGTGTCTGGACAATTGACGAGCCTTAATGCAGAAATTGGTGAGGCCAAAGTCCGTGGGGAGCGTTTGGGGCAAATAGATATCCTGGATGGTTTTAGGATTGAAGCTCCAGTTGATGAACACTTTATAACACGCGTTGATCTTGATCAAACTGCCAGATTCAAAATTGGTGAGCAAGAATACTCAGTAATATTGACAAAAATTTACCCTGAGGTCGTTAATGGCCAATTCCGCATTGAATTGCACTTTACAGAAATCAAACCGACAGATATCAGGCGAGGACAAACAATTCGTTTAAGACTAAATCTGGGAAGTTCAGAGATAGCTATTCTCTTGGCAAGGGGAGCGTTCTATCAGGATACAGGTGGACAATGGGTCTATCTGCTCGATGAAGATGGTACAATCGCCAGAAAACAAAATATAAAACTGGGACGACAAAATCAGGACTATTACGAAGTGCTATCTGGGCTGAGCCCTGGAGATAAAGTCGTAACAAGTAGCTATCGCCAATTTGGTGATTATGAAGAACTGGATTTTTCACAATAATCTTAAATAAACAATTTAATAAGGAGATATATTCATGATAAAAACAGTGGCTCTATCAAAGGTCTTCAGAACTGAAGAAGTTGAAACAACGGCATTAAATAAGATCGATCTAAACATTGAGGAGGGCGAATTCGTCTCCATCATGGGACCTTCTGGCTGTGGTAAATCCACACTAATGAATGTTTTAGGTTTGTTGGACAACCCAAGTTCAGGAGAATTCCATTTTTTGAAGGAGGAAGTGAGTCAATATAGCGAAAAAGAGCGAGCTAATTTTCGTAAAGAGAATATTGGCTTCGTCTTTCAAAGCTTTAATCTTATCGATGAATTAAGCGTTTATGAAAATGTTGAATTACCCCTGATATACCAGGGAGTTGCGGCTTCAGAGCGCAAAGAGCGTGTTATGAAGATGCTCGAGAAAATGGGTGTTGGGCATCGGCATTCACACTTCCCACAACAACTATCCGGTGGGCAACAGCAACGTGTTGCAGTTTCCCGGGCGTTAATTACCGACCCAAAAATTGTTTTGGCTGATGAACCAACAGGTAATCTTGATTCACAACACGGTGATGAGGTAATGACGCTTCTAAAAGAACTTAACCAACAAGGTACCACCATCGTAATGGTCACGCACTCACCTGCATATGCAGCTTATGGGAATAGGACAGTTAACCTTTTTGATGGAAAAATAGCCGACGAAACACTGAATGGAAATTTCCACGTTTAAAGGGAAAGTAAAATGACCAATTTAACAACGGAGTGTAAATCATGTGGTTAAGCTACATAAAAATAGCATATAGAGCTTTGGTTAAGCAACGACTCTATGCATTTATCAACATTACGGGTCTAGCTATCGGTGTAACGACATGCGTCCTGATTCTTATGTATGTCCGATATGAAAACAGCTATGATGAATTTCATCCGAATGCGGAAAATATTTACCGCCTGGGTCTGCAAGGCAAAATGGGTGATAATGAATTTACGATGGGATTGTCGGCACCAATCTCTGGACCAACCATGAAAGAGGATTTTCCAGAGGTTATTGACTATGTCAGAATCCGGAATACTGGTTTTCCTGTATTAAGATATGAAGATAAGGTTTTCTCCGAAGAACAATGGTGGCAGGCAGATTCAAATATTTTTGAAATATTTAACATCCCATTTGTTCTGGGTGATTCAAAAACCGCCCTCACCCAGCCGTTCTCAGTGGTCATCACAGAACGGATGGCGAACAAATATTTCGGAGATGAAGATCCAATCGGAAAGGTGTTAAACTCAGATAATCGATCTAATTTTAATGTAACGGGGGTTGTCAAAGAACTTCCCTCAAATTCACACTGGCACTTTGACTTTTTGGGGTCAATGGCAACCTATGGCGACTCTCGTGGGACAGTATGGGTGAACAACAATTTCTATACCTATCTACTGCTACAAGAGGGGAGTGATTACCGTGATTTACTGGCAAAATTTCCTGCCCTAGTGAGAAAATATGTTGGACCACAAGTTGAACAATTTCTCGGTGTCACCATGGACCAGTTCGAGGAAAGAGGCGATTCATACGCACTATTATTAGACCCCATGGTTGATATCCATTTGAACTCAAGAGTCGATCGAGAAATTGAGGTTGGTGGGAATGCAACAACTGTCAGCATCTTCGGGTATATCGCTATCTTTATTCTTCTATTGGCTTGTATCAATTATATGAATTTATCAACAGCGAGATCTATGAGTCGAGCTAGAGAGATTGGTATCCGTAAAACTTTAGGTTCAAAACGGGGACAAATAATAATCCAATTTCTAGCAGAATCGATTTTCGTTACTTTGATATCTTTTAGTATGGCTATCGTATTGGTAGTATTGGTTCTACCTTGGTTTTCAGCTCTCATCGATATCCCTCTATCACTTGAATGGTCTGATATTCCACTTATTTATTTTTGGGTTATCCCTGTAGGACTATTGGCAGGTAGCTACCCAGCCTTCCTGCTATCATCATTCAATCCAGTGAAAGTTTTGAAGGGGAATCAGTCCAGTGGTAGCGGAGGTGGATGGCTTAGAAATAGTTTGGTTATATTCCAATTTACAGTCTCTATCATTTTGTTGATTGGAACCATGATCATAACTGAACAACTAAACTATATGCAGACAAAAGATCTTGGAATAAATCCTGAGAATCTCCTGGTCATAAAGAAAACTGATGATATTGGGCAAACTATTCAGGGCTTTAAGGCATCACTTCGAGAAAGTTCTGGAGCTAAATTTGTTAGCAATAGTACTGCCATCCCAGGTAATCAGGATGGCCTAAACTCCAGTGTGTTTGGAATGATTAATGATGAAGGTGAAGCTATGCGCTTAGTGAATTCATTTTGGGCTGACTACGATTATGCAGATGCCTATGAAATAAAAATGAAGGAAGGGCGATACTTCTCCAGGGATTGGGGTACTGACACTGCTGCTGTGATTCTGAATGAGGCCGCTGTCAGAGCATTTGGAGTCAAAGATCCTGTGGGTAAGGATCTGATCACATTTTTCGGGAATGGCAGAACTCCTTTGCGTGTGATCGGAATCGTTGAAGATTTTCACTATGAGGCTCCCCAGGTTGAAATCGGTCCTATGTGTATGTTTCTTTTGGCTGATGTACCTATGAGGAATAGACCCAATTGGGGTAAGTTTGTAACCGTAAAATATGATCCAGATCAGCTTTCGGGCTCCTTGATCGACATAGAAGAATCCTGGAAACAACATGCTAATCAACAGGCTTTAGAGTATGATCATTTCGATGAATATTATGACAGATTATTTAGAGGTGAGAAGCAATCTGAAAATATTGTTCTTCTTTTCGCCATTCTTGCCATTTTCATTGCAACCCTGGGTCTATTGGGGCTTGCCTCCTTTACGGCAGAAAAACGGACAAAGGAGATTGGCATCCGAAAAGTTCTGGGAGCATCCATTTCCAATATCTTGATCTTGCTTTCAGTGGATACTTTGAAATTAATGTTAGTTTCAATCATGATCGCGATTCCAGTAGCCAATTATGCCATGCAACGCTGGCTAGAGAATTTTGCATATCGGATCGATGTTGGAGTTTTGGTATTTATGGGGTCCTCACTGATAGCCATCTTGATAGCCTCTATCACGGTAACGTGGCAGTCATACAGGGCCGCCACATCTGACCCAATAAAATCATTACGATATGAATAACTAATTATCATCCACAAATAATCCCCTCATCAAAAAATGAGATGAGGGGAGCTTTCCCTAAATAAATTTCTACTAAGCCTGAATGTAAATTCATAGAACAAAAAAAGCCCCGGCAAGTGCCAGGGCTTTTTTGAGTATTTGTTTAATTACCTATTTCTTTTGATACCAGATAACGATCAAAATTAAGGCAACTAATCCGGCTAAACCGTTATCACCAAACTTCTGCATTACATTTCCTATGCCTGCAATTACGCCGAATGTGTCACCGAAAAGAATTCCAATGAGCACTCCGAACACAATTAAGGCGACGAGAAGCTCGATAATACTATTTAGCCAGTCGGATACTTTTTTAAGCGCATCTTTCATTAATGCCTCCAGCTAGAGAGATTTATAATCCTGATTAAATATGAGGATTTAGATGGCATCTAGTGGGTACCCGTTTATTTATCAAGAAACCAGACAAATACAACCAGGGCCAGCAGACCTGCAAATCCATTGTTCAAGAAACTACCAAGAAAAGCAATAATTCCTCCAATGGGGTCCATGCCTGTTTCGTATATCATATTTGCAAATACAATTAGAACGAGGAATGCAACTACGATACCTACGAGACCGCTGATGATTTCTTTTACTTTCTTTAGTGCGTCATTCATTCTGTTTCTCCTTGAGTTGGTTAATAAACAAGTTACCAGTTCTGAAACCTTATGTTTCTACAAAGCAGATCACAAGCATGTCTGTTCATGATCACTGTAGAAAACCCCACATAAGTACTTTTGAGCAAGATAGGAAAATATTTATAATTGTCAATGAATAACCCTAACAAGTCTTACTAGAGAGACTGTGGCCCGATACTATTGCTCGGATTACATCGTAACACAATAAATCATGACTTATAGAGATAAAAAAAGCCTCCCTTTAAAGGAGGCTTTTTAAATGAATATGGAAGAAGTATTAGCTGGTGGTGGCTTTTTTCCATGTGTTTGTTTTCCATCGACCAATCTGTTTTGGCCAATCATAATCTTCTTGTGAGCCAAAACCCTCAGTCCAACGATAGTATTCACTGTAGTCGCCATCCATTAAATCAATATTATTATCCAATGAGATTACGTTACCTACGATGGGTCCAGTTAGTTCAGCGCTTTCAATATTTAGCTGGCCAGCACAAAAGATTGCACCCTCAACTCGATCACCTGCTGATATGGTGAAATTTTCATCTACACTCAGGAATACTAACGCAGGTAATGCAGGTGATGAATCAGTAGGCAGGGGAGCTTTGATTGAATTTGTTCCTGTAAAGGTGATTCCCTTTCCTGTAAACACCAGGGTGCTATTCGTGATGGAGATACTATCTAACATTAAATTATTACCGGTAAATATGTGAATACCTTCAGTATCTAAATAGTCCGATTTCCACGATTGGTCATTACCGTTGTGAACCTTGACTTTATTGTCAAAGAAATAATCGATATCAATATCAGGAAGGAAATTAAAAACTCGAACCCGATTCTCTTCTTCTATACCCGTATCGTATCCATTGGTTAGGATCGTAGTATTCGAAGCAATTCCACGCTCAAAATGTGTATCATCAGATAGATCTAAGGCAACTTCAGATTCGAGGCCAAAATCAGCTACATTAACAGTCAAGACATGTTCTATTGAATCCCAGACAACAGTGATGCCATCGATATCCATGTTTACCAAGGAGTCTGCGCCAACATTAATTTTCCAAAGAGATTCACTGATGGTTGACTCAATCGTGTATTGTATTAGGATATTATCAACTGTCTCCAATGAGGAGGTCCTACTTGTATAGGAAATATCCAATACTGCTACTCCGGTGAAGGAAAGGACTACAAAAAACATGATTACTGCGACTAACATTAGCTACCTCCTTGTTGGGTCATTAGGTAGCGAAAAGGTACAAATTGAGGCTTACTCAGATATCAGGGTCGCCCCTATAGTCGCATAGGAATTACCTAAACCTTGAATCGTTTTAGGATAGATGGGGGGCGATGAGAGTGGGTCGGGTAGGTTCTGTAAATACACAGTTGGAAGAGGGAAGTAGTTAATTTCTGAGAGTAAAACCCCAGCTTGGTTTCAATGTGTCACCAGCTGTACAGAGGTTCATATTCACGGTTAAGGTTTTGGAATTGGTACCTGTTCTCTCAGTAAAGAGTAGACCATCGATCTCACAGTCCACAGGATTATGGATAGTAGAATCCACCATCCAC